>Ga0214471_10000344_pt1 | contig 41336 bp, 38 predicted proteins | sample RVTome_5_FD_207665 | JGI IMG/M metagenome (GOLD analysis project Ga0214471, IMG submission 207665) | Soil microbial communities from uranium-contaminated site in the Upper Colorado River Basin, Wyoming, United States - RVT142D155 | ecosystem: Environmental > Terrestrial > Soil > Contaminated >... | reverse complement strand
CCACACCGGCGTCGTCTTCGGTGAAAGCTCTGCGGTGCGCGATGACTTCAGTTGCCAACTCCTCCGTCACGGTCTCAATAGGGCCGCATAACAACTCCGCCCATGCGATTGCGCTCATGCATAAGGGTTCACCGGCGCCAAGCCACTCCCGCAAACGGGAGTCTTCGGGAGAACCGGGGACAAGGGCCCTGATCAGAAAACTTGTATCGAGATGGATCACGACAGCTCAGCGCTCGAGTCGCCGCGCCGATGCACGGCGTTCGCGCTTGGCTGAGCTTTCCCAGCGTGTGGCCGCGTCCTTTGTTAGTTTTAGCGAGACCTGTAATCGATCAAGTGCATTGAGCGCGTCTCGGCCGGCGGAAGGCTGTTGTTCCGCCGCCGCTCGAATCGCGCGCCGCAACGCTTCGGATTTCGATACCTTCCAACGCCGCGCCATGGCCTCGAGCTGACGCACCGATTCGACGTCCAGCGAATAGGTGGACTTAACGGTAGTGGTGGCCATATCGCAATAGTATGGCCATACTCACAGCCCGTCAAGCCAGGTCAGCGGTCTTTCGATCGGTCACGACGACCTACGATGCGATGCGGCTGACGTCGGCGCCGCGTCTCCATCAAAATTCGTACTCGACGGAAATCGCCGTGAATCGATCGATCTTCTCCGTGCCCGGCAGCACGTCGGAGTTGTGCCGGACGCGGTAGGAGAGCACGAGGTTGACCATGCCGAAGAGCCGCGCTCTGAGCTCCGACAACGACACCGTGCTCGTGTTGGTCGCGCCGCTCTCGATGGTCAACTCATGACTGAAGCTCGTCGTGCCGTTGATTGTCCAGGCGTAGTCGAGTGCTGCGCGGACAATGGCGTCACCCTCCTTGGTGCCGTCGATGCGTTCGAGCTGGCGCGCACCGGCACCGACTTCGGCGTTGAGCTCATGGCGCTCGGTGTCTATGAATCGCCGGCCATAGCCGATGGCTTCCGAGGTGCGGTTGTCGTATGCGGAGAATTCGTCCTGTTCCCAGTCGCCGGCAACGAAAAAGTAACTGCGGTCGCCGGTCTCCCGCCGGCCTTGGTAACCGGCAGTGTAGGACTGAGCAGTAGTCACTTCGTCGCTGCGCGCTTTAACGGCGCGCGCTCTAAATTCGTGCGCCCAGGTCTCCAAGGTCCAGGTCAGCTCGAATGCCGCGTTCGCGTTGGTGCTGTCGGTGTTTCCGGACGTCGCCAGATAGCCAAGGGAAGCGCTGCCTAAGATTCCTTCCTCGTCACCGGAGGGCGCCTGGGCCAGCGCGTTCGTCGCCACCAACAGCAAGGACAGGGATACGAGCCGTCTTCGTAGCCGGCGGGTGCTGAGCGTGGAGCGCATGAGGGATACCTGCAGTTACCAGCACGGAAGGGTAACAGACTCCTTGCCCCTTGATGAAACGCCTGTTGTCGTCGAGGCGCGGATACGGGGAGGGGGTTACAATACCTGTATACGTATTCCAAGAACCGACCGGGGGACACCGTGGCTCAAGCAACGACACAGCAACTATCGGGCCCGAAAGAGTTCGGTGCGTTGAGCTTTCTCTGGCGCCTGATCGCGTCCGCCGTGCTCGTCGTCGCGACCTACAATCCGACCGGCTATTCCTACTTCCACTGGGTCAGGAACGCGCCCAGCGGAACCGGGCTGGGGCCTGAGCACTTCGTCGCCGGCATGGTGCTGGTCATCGGCTGGGTCATCCTGCTGATCGCGACGCAGCGCTCGTTGGGGACGCTGGGTCTCGCGCTCGGCGTCGCGTTACTGGGCGGTATCGTGTGGCTTTTCGTGGACATCGGCTGGCTGAGCTTGAGCTCAGTCTCGGCGATCACTTGGATCGTCCTCGTTTGCCTGTCCGTATTGCTTTCGATCGGTCTCAGCTGGTCGCACGTCTGGCGGCGGATCACCGGCCAATACGAGGTGGATGACGACGACTAAGGCGTAAACAATGAGCCTCGACCCCAACGGGTCACGAATGCTCCATCGGAGCTCGCATCTCGATATCGTTCCTCCCAACGCGACATGCACGGCATCCGTGCCGAGAATCGGTAATCGACCGTCGCCTGACAGCCCGGGGACAGCTCCGCAGCGGCCGCGCGGGCAGCGCGAACCGCGGCGGTCCGCCACGTTTGCAACCGGCTGCTAGCGGTTCTCGAGCTCTTCAGCCGCATCCTCGGTACCTTCGCGAAGCTCATCGGCGGCATCGTCGAGCCGATTGCCGAGCGTTTCGCCGCCCTCGCCGATATCCTCGACCGCCTCGTCGACTTCCTCGCCGGCGCGCTCCAAGGGGCCGGGGTCGTCGCAGGCGGCAAGAGCGCCCAGTCCAAGCAACAACAATGTCAATTTCTGCATCACCATCTCCCTGAGAAGAGGTATCAAACCGGTAACCAAAGCCAGTACCGTTATGTGGTGCAAGAGACATGCCACGCGCTGACGCTGGCGCGTAGCACGAGTTGTCATGGTTCTCGGCATCCTCTTGGATGTTTCCAGTGTCGCCGAACGGCAACACTCGGTCGCCTGGACTGGACTGTTAGCCCGGATTGAACTCCACGAGCTCGAGACGATCCCCGGACTCGGAATCGGCCTCGACGATCAGGCCGATGCCGGGCGCATAGAATTTCTGTTCCTCGGCATCGGGCTCCAGCGGCGTGAAGTCGCGCGTTTGGAGGCAGTCACCGGTACAGGCGCCGCCGGGCGCCGTCTCGGTTGCCGTGACGCTCAGAACCTCGATCACGTCCTCGGCTTCGCCGTATAGGACTTCCTGGCGGATCGTTTCGCCGGGCTCGGGCGCGAAGGGAATCAACAGGCCGGCCTTGGCGCCGTCGCGGCCGTGCTTCCACGAGCCCTCGATATCGACGAGCTCCGGCACGTCCGGATCGTCGCCCTCGAAAAGCTCGTAGTTCTGCGCGATCTCGCCGCAATACCAGACGTTGCCGTCCGTGTCCTGGGCGTACCAGTCGTCGGTGTCCTCGATGACCACGCCGTCCTCCGTGACGACGTCGTTGACGGTGACGCAGGTGATGCCGTCGATGAGCTTGGTTTCCGCGAGCACCTCGACCGTGATCGTCTCGTCCGCGCTCTCGTAGATCCACTGGTTGCCGGGAACGAGCGGAAAGTAGGGATTTGGCTCGACCGTATCGCCGATCGCCGTGGGATCGACGAAGCCGGCGGCGAACAGCATGCCGAAGGGCGGCTCGTGAGCCGTGTCATCGATGGCTTCGCAAACCGCGAGCCGCGCCTCGAAGACATCGCCGCATTCTTCCTCGTTTTCCGCGTCGGCAATCGTGACTTCTTCGAGGCATGCATCGCGAACGGCCTCGTCGGCGACGTCGGCGCATACGGCGCTGCCCTCGAAGTGGTCGTCGATCACGTCCGCGGTGCAGGCGCGCCGCAGAGCCACGGCACTCGAGGAGCAAGGCCCGATCGCAAACATCTCGTGATCCGCGTCATCTGCATGACGATGGTGCCCGCGCACCAATTCAGCGAGCGCTTGCAAGGCTTCAGAAGGATTGATCAGCGCCGGAATCAGGCCGTCGATCTTGCCGTCGGCCGCGTCGGCGGCCAGCGCCGTGAGCACCTCATCGACGGTCAAACCGGCACTCGCTGCGAGCGCCCTGATCAGAAGCCCGAGCTCTCCCGAAGCATGGTGGATGAGGTCATCGTCATCCGTATCGAGCGGCATTTGACCGTTTTGATAAAGCTCGCGGCCGACGGAGTCCTCGCCGAGCGCATCGAGGGCGCTCATCTGCGCCGCCTGGACCAGCGCTCGGATCTGGCCGCTGCTCAGTGGGCTGCCGTTGCCGTCGCTGTCGAGCTGTGCGCGGATCTGCCGAGCGATGACCGAGGTATGCAAGCTGATATTGATCCGCTGGGACGAAACGCCGGTGCCGAGCACCGCCACCGATTCGAGATTCGGCGGCGTGTCGGCAAAGTCGAGATCCTCGGCGCCGGTGCTGTCGAAGATCAGAAAAATTGCCTCTCCCGCGAGACTTCCTGAGACCGTGATTGCGAATTGGTCCTCATCGGCCACATCGCGCTGCAGCACCGCCGTACTGGCCGCTGCCATCAAGGCCGCGTGCCGGTTGGTACCGGTGTCGATGGCCGAGAGCGCCTCGAGCGTCTGCTGTGCCGTAAGGATAAAAATCGTGCCGCCGGCCACGGGGCCGTCGGATACAATGCCTTCAAGGTCGATGCTGGCCGACGGCGGCGGGATGCTCGTGCGCGGACTGTCGCTGTTGGTGCATGCCGCCAGGGCGAGGGCGAGCATGGCGGCCGCCGAAGCGGCGGCGATCTTCGTTCGTATTAATTTGTTCATTGTCCTACTCCCTGAAATTCGATGAGCTCGAGGCGCTCGCCCGAGTCCGGATCGACTTCGACAATCAGGCCGATACCCGGTGCGTAATACTTGTGCTCCTCGGCGTCAGGCTCCAACGCCGTGAAGTCGCGCGTCTGCAAGCAGTTCTCGACGCAGGCGCCGCCGGGCGCCGATTCCGTTGCCGTGATGCTCAAAATCTCGATGGCGTCCTCGGCATCGGCGTACTTGACCTCCTGGCGAATGATCTGGCCGAGCTCGGGCGCGAGCGGAATCAGCATTCCCGCCTCGGCGCCGTCCCGCCCATGCTTCCAGGAGCCCTCGACATCGACGAGCTCCGGCAGCTCCGGATCGTCGCCGTCGAAGAGCTCGTAGTTGAGCGCGATTTCACCGCAGTACCACACGTTTCCATCGACGTCCTGGGCAAACCAGTCGTCGGTATCCTCGACCACGATGTCGTCCTCAGTCACCACGTCGTTGACGGTGACACAGGTAATGCCGTCGATGAGCTTGGTCTCCTCGAGCACCTCGACGGTGACGGTCTCGTCCTCGCTCTCGTAGACCCAGCGATTGCCGGGGACGAGCGGAAAATAGGGATTGGGAGCAACACCGCCTCCGATGTCCGCGGGGTTGACGAACTCGGCCGCAAACGCCGGCCCGAAAGCCGGCTCGTGGCTCGCATCATCGAGTGCTTCACAAATTTCGAGTCGCGCGCCGAAAATTTCATGGCATTCGTCGCGGGCTTCGTCGAGCTCCTCCTCAGCAGCTTCGAAACAGGCGTCGTCGGTCGCGCTCGTGTCCAAGCACTGCGCCGTGGCGGTGAAGAAATCGTCGCGCACGTCGGCCGCACAAGCGTAGCGCAACAGTCGCGCGCTCGCGGCGCAGCCGGCTTCCTGGGCATTTGCCTGCGCAGGGATCGTCGTCGCGAGCACCGCCGCGGCGAGTGCGGCGATCACGGCTAGGATGGCGCTCGGGAACGTCGCGACGACGAACGGTAATATGTCTTTGATGGAATGTTTGTCGTTCATAGCTGACTCCATGGAGGAACTCCCAGCTAGAGACGACCAGGCCTTTGAAATCCTTCGTGTTGCGGCTAGAAACTCCAGACGAAACCGATGGACGGGATTCTCGGCAGATAGTTGAGCGTCTTGAGCTCGAGCCCGCCGCCTTCGTCTTCGTCGAGAATCTCGTATTCAATGCAGCACGGGTTGTCGCGGTCGAAGAGATTGTTGATTTCGAGGAACACCGACAGCGCGCTTCGCTCGAAAGCAAATTTTCTCGTGACGCGCATATCCACGGATTGAAAATCACCGATGCGCGCGGAGTTGAGCGAGCCGCTGCCGACGATTGGAATCGGCTCGGACTCTTCGAGGGCTACGGGCGTGGTCGGCCATCCGGACCGATAGATGAGTCCGATGCCGAAATTCCACTGCGGCGTATCCCAATTGAGGCCCGCGCTGATCGCATGGGCCTGATCCCAGCTTCTTGGAATCTGCTCGTCGCCGATGCGGTCCTCGACCCAGGAACGGCTGTAGCCGAGCCACCATGTGAGCGGATACTGAAGCTGCCGGCTCAAGAGCACCTCGAGGCCGCGGGCGCGAGCGCTCGTCGGATCGATGCGGATGCGGTCCGGCTTGAGCTCAGGCAGCAGCGCCAGCGTATCCAGGAGGTTCTCGAACCGCGGCCGAAGCCGGCTCATCTCCTTTTCATAGGCCTCGATTCGTAAGCTGAGACCGTCCTCGAAACCGTGCTCGAGGCCGATGACGAGATGATCGGCTTGCTGCGGCTCGAAGAATTCCTCGATGCCGTCCTCGACTTGCAGCTCGTTGATCGTCTGCGATTGATAAAATCGCCCTATGCTCGCGCGCAGAAAGGTGCGCTGCGCAAGGCGCAAACGCGCGCCGAGGCGCGGGCTCAAGGACTCGCTGTGCCCGGGGTCGAGCGTTTGCTTGTCCCAGCGCAGCCCGAAGTCGGTCGCCAGCAGCCGGTTGGGGCTGTAGCGAAGGCTCGCATAGGCACCATACTGGTGGCCGCGCGGCGCCAGCCTGACGGCTCGACTGCGGCTGGTTTCCGTTGCCGTGCCCGGCACGGCGAAAAGCGCGTCGAACTCCGCCTCGTCGCGATAGTCGTAGCGCGCCCGGGACCGGCTGAGGCCGGCGCCGAATTGCAGCAGCATGGATTCGCCGTGCTGCCACTGCCAGTCGGATTGCAGCGCGGTGATGCCGATATCGCGACGATCGTCGAGGTTTCCCGCGCCGACCCCGGGGTCCTCGACCGTCCCGCTGCGATGACTTTCGAGCTCGGAGCTCGCGACCAGCGTCGCCCCGGTCAGTCCGGAGCGCGGTGTATGATCGAGTCGCAGCCAGACGTAATGCTCGTCGTCGGTTGCCGAGGCCGCACGGCTGCCGTCGGCATCGGCGAGCTCGATCTCATCTCGAAAATAGAGGTAGTTCCCCGTCACTCGCAGGGTTTCGTTGATTCGATACGAAAGCTTGGTGAGGCTGTCGAGATATCGCGGCTGTCCGGCGTGACTCGAGCGAGAATCGAACAGCACGTCGAGATTGCTGCGGCGCACGGATGCGAGCCAATCGCCGTTGCCTTCGTCGAAGCGGCCCGCGCTCAACGCGGACGTATTGAAGAAGCTCAGCGCAAACTCGTGGTAGCGGTCGTCGGGCGCGTCCAGGGAGACGATGTCGACGACGCTGCTCATGCGGTCGCCGAAAGTCGCAGGAAAGCCGCCCGTGTACACGTCGATGGAGCTGACGAGACGCGGGTCGACCGTGCTGAAGATACTCTGGAACCTCTTGAGGTGAAACGGGTTGTAGAGGCGCAGCCCGTCGAACCGCACCAGAGTCTCGCCGACTTCGCCGCCGCGGACGTTGGATTGAGCGCTGACGCCGTTGGTCGCCGTGCCCGGCAATCGGGCGACTGCGCGCAGCGCGTCGTCGCCGAAATCGGGCAGGTATTCGAGATCCTCGCCGGTCAGCGAGGAGAGAGAAAAGCCGCCGCTGCGGCTCAGCTCGTATCGGCTTGCGGCAACCACGATTTCTTCCAGCGCCGCTCTCGAGGTGGCATCCACGTCGACGTAGGTGAACGTGGTCTGCTGCGCTTTGACTTCGACGTCTGCGGTGGTCTCGAAGCCATTGGCCGGATAACGCACGAGAACCCGGTAGCTGCCGGCGGCGAGGCCGGGAAAGGCGAAGCGGCCGTCGCTCCCGGTGACGGTCCTGCGGCTGCTCTGCAGCAGCGACACGGCCGCACCCGCCAGGGGTCCGCCGTCGCCACGTTCACGGGCCACTCCGGCGAGTCCGCCCGTCGCCGTGTATGCTGCAGCATCGGTGCGGTCGCGAATCACTAGGACGGCGCCGTTCGGGCCCGGCTGCGTCGTCAGGCCGAGCGGCGCGAGGATCTGCCGCAACGCCTCCGGCGGCTGCTCGGCGGTCGGCTCGACGTTGACGCGCGACCACGGCTTGATCAAGTCGCTGGAGTAGAACACCGTGAGCCCGGCGTTTTCGAGCTCGGTGATCGCCTCCTCGAGCAGCATCCCGCGCTGTAAGCCCAACGGGCCGGGCGCAGCCGTCGCATCCGCCGTCAGGCCAGCGAGAATCCAGCTCGACCCGAGCAATATCAAAGCCCTGAAGGCCATCGAGAATTCTCCGCTAGCGAGCAGCCGGAAACGTCAGACCCGGGCGCCTGCGCGTCTCTCCGTGCTCGTACATCTACCACGGCCGGGGACGGAAATCGACGAGGTGACGGGCATCTTCTGGATGCTCTGAGGATTTCTGAGTCGGCCGGCGGCGCCGGGATGCTTCACTGACCTGCGCCGGCATCCGAGGTTACGAGAATGATGCCGTCTTCCAGCAGGCTGTACCGGAAATCGGTAGTCGCGAGCATCGCATTCAGCGCCTGCAAGGGAGCCAGGTCTTGCGCGCGGCCGTGCAGCGTCACGCTGCGCGCCCGCGTCTCTGTCCGCGGTGCGTCGAAGCGAAGGTCGCGTCCCGTTTCGCGAGCCACCCAGCTCAAGAACTGAAGCAGCGACAACCCCTCGATCTCCGGCGCGCCGGCGAGGGCCTCGGCCCACCCCCATTCGGCGTCAAAAGGCGAGAACGCGTCTCTGCGCAATTCGCCGTCGATGTCGAGGCTGATCTGCTCGCCGGCGGAGCCGAGCACGGCGGCCTCCTGTCCGCTATTCTCCAGCTCGACGGCACCCTCACGAATGCGGATGCGTAGGCGTTGCGCGGAGCTCGCGACCTCAAACTGCGTGCCGATGTCGCGCACAGTGCCGAAGGGCGTGACGACTTCAAAACCCGCCGACCCTGTTGCAGGGCCGGAGTCGAGATAAATCGTGCCGGCTCTCAACGTGACGCGCCCGGCCGATTCCAGAGTGAGCTCGCCGCTCGCATGCATGCGCAAGGAGGAGCTTCCCGAGATCGACAATGCCGCACCCGAGCCTGGTCCGCTGCGAATCTGACTGCCGGCGACGATAGATCCGCCGTCACCGGCCATGGGTTGCCAGTCGGCAGCCGTCGGCGATAGCACGAAAACTTCGCCTTCCGCGATGCTCACGGTCGCAACGGCGGGCACGGAATCGAAATCGAGCACCGTAGTGAGCCCGACCGCCGCCGCGGCGGCGGCAGCGGCCATCGCGATGACCCAGCGGCGGCGCTGCCGCGCACGCAGCGCCTGATGCCAACTCGTGTGCGCGGCTGCGAACACCTGGTGGTAGGTATCCGCCGGCGGCACGGGCCTGCGGCCTGCGGCATTGATCAGTTCGCCCACCAGGTCGCGCGGGTTTTCCGCGGCGGCTCGCTCACGCATGTCTCTGTCCTCGTTGATATCGTCGTGCATTCTCATGCCCCTTCGGTATTCTCCGCGGAGTAGGGCGCAAGCTCGGCTGCGCCGCCAATGGCGTGCATCGCCTCACGGAAGGCGTTGCGGGCACGCGTCAACACCGACTCGGCGGCTTTCTGACCGACGGCGAGTCGCTCGGCAATCTCATTGACGGACAGCCCGTCGACATATTTCCATTCGAGCACGTCGCCGTAGTGTCCCGGTAGGCAATCCAGCGTCGCTTGAATCAGCCGCATCAAGTCGCGGCGGTGGAGCTGCGATTCGGGCTCTTCCGCTGCCGGCGCTGCAAGCGTATCCAAGATACTCTGTATGCTGCTGTCATCTTCAATGAGCGAGACTTGCTGCGGCTCTCGCAGCCTGCGCCTGCCGTGATCGATAATCGAGTTGCGGCAGATCTGGCACATCCAGCCGTACAGGGACGCCTCGCCACGATAGGAATCGAGTCGCTGAAACGCCTTGCAGAACGTCTCCTGGACGACCTCGTGCGCGTCGTCTTCGTTGCCGTTCAAGCGCGCCAAAGCGAATCGATAGAGCTTGGGGAAAAACCTGTCGAACAGCTCGCGAAAAGCCGCTTCATCCCCGCGCAGCAGGCGCTTGGCGACCGCAAGGTCACTATGGACTACGCTCATCGGGATTCCGGCGACGCTTCTCAGCTCCCAGCTACACAGACGTTGCGGCCAGGCAAATCCTTCGTCGACGTGACCAGATTGTCGCTCAGCTCGGCGCCGGGTTAGGTCTCATCGACGCGCAGCGCCTACTGTTGATCCCACCAATCGAGGAACTCGACGAACTCGATGGCGCCGTCGGCGTTGGCGTCGACGGTCGTGAAGCCGATGATGGCCACTTCGTCATCGACGCCGGCTTCGAGCTCGTCGAGCATCGTCTTGAACTCTTCGAGTGTGATCCGGCCGTCCCTGTCACGGTCGTTGTAGTCGAAGCTCGCCTGGAGCTCCTCGCGTCGCTGAGGGTCGTGAGGCATGTCGATGTCCTTACGCGTGATCTTCATGAGCCTGCATCGGGCTGTCTTGGTCGAGTATAGCCTCGTTTGCCCCGCGAAGGATATTTGCTCCGCTCGGCGTCTCACACGACGAATTCCACCGGCGAGCTTTCGAGTGAAGACCTTCGTAATCAGCCTAAGAACGGCCAAGAGCCGGCGCGTCGCGGCGGCACGACAGCTGGAAAAATGCGGGCTCGACTTCGAGTTTTTCGCCGCCGTGGACGGGAGCTGTTTTTCCCGATACGTCAATGGTTTCGATCGTTGGCAGTTCCGTTTGAATACGCGCCGTGATCCCTTGCCCGGAGAGCTTGGCTGCTACGCAAGTCATGTCGCACTTTGGCGGGTATGTGTGGATATGGCGCAGCCGATTGTCGTCTTGGAGGATGACTTCGAGCTCAACCCGGAGTTTCGGGACGTGATTGCCGAGCTCGAGACGCTGGTCAGCACCTTTGGCTATATCCGGCTGGAGCCGTCTGAGCGAAGGCGTTCCATGTTTAAGCGCTTACAGCCAGACTCGTACGATGTTCTCAGATTCAACGATCGCATCCTGAAGTATCTCTCCGATCCGCCCTTGTGCATGCTGGCTTATGCCATCAGCCTGGAAGCTGCCGCGTCGTTGCTCAAGGCCAGCGGCACGCTCAGCGCGCCGGTCGATAAATTTCTCCAAAGGACCTGGGAGCACGAAACGCCGATTTTCGCGCTGAGCCCGGCGATTGTCAGACATGCGGACCATGCGGCATCAAGAAAGAGCCGAAATCCGTACCTGTTGCTGAGGCGGCTGATCTACAAAGCCTTGGGGGAAGTTAGACGCTACAAGTTCGATGCGCGGCAGCTGCGACTGCTCGGATTGAGGCACGCACACGCCGATACTTTTGCTCGTCAGTTGACCTTCAATGACCAACCGAAGTGAGCTGCTCGGACCGAACACTGGAGATGTCGCTCGGTCCAACAAAAAGTGCTAAAAAGTCGCTAGGGGGCACGGCTCCGGAGCACCGCGTGCTCCGTTCACCGCGTTATTTGCATGTAAGGCGCGGAAACATATGGAGATACAAGCCATGAGACGGATCGGCACGCTTGCATCGTGCCTGCTTCTCGCGATTTCGGCTCACGCGCAGACGGAAGTGACCGTATCGGGCAGGCTCATTGACGCGCTGACACTGCAGCCGGTGCCGTTCGCTGCGGTGACGGTGCGAGCCGAGCCGGATGGCCGGACCGTGACGGGAGTTTTGTCCGATGAGAACGGCAGGTTCATCGTTTCGAGCTTGCCGGAAGGGCAATACGTTTTTAACGCGGAGTTTCTGGGATATCAACGGATTGATACCACGGTACTGATCGGGGAACTGAACAATATCTACGACCTCGGTGACATCGAATTGCAGCCCCTGGAGGGGGATCTGGAAGAAGTCGTGATCACCGGAAGACAACAGATCCTCGGGGCCACGGTTGATCGTCGTGTCTACAGCATGGAGAGCAATATTTCCGGATCTTTGGGATCGGTGCTCGACGCCATGCGAGGGTTACCTGGAGTCACGGTCGATCAGGAAGGACGAGTGCTGCTCCGCGGCAGCGACCGGGTGTCGATTCTCATTGACGGGAAGTATTCGAGTCTGACGGGCTTTGGAAACCAGTCCGGGCTCGACAGCATACCCGCGGGGAACATCGAGTCGATCGAGATCATCAACAATCCCTCAGCGGCTTACGACGCTGCGGGAATGGCCGGCATCATCAACATCGTCTATCGGAAGGACTTGGAGGAGGGATTAAATATAGATTCCGGATTGACTCTGGGCGCCGGTACTTTGACGAAGAGAAAGGATGATCTGCCCACGGATCTGGGCAGCTTTTTCGACGCGATCTACGAGACCTACTACGAGACTCAGGTGGTCAGCGTAGGCATGACGTATCAGTTTTGAATGTGCAGCGTCAGGGCGCGAGCATTGAACGCACTTTGACGCCCACTGCTAAGGCAATGCGACGCATCGTCATCCTCGGCGCCGGATTCGGCGGTCTGTTCGCTGCAAAGAGGCTCGCGGGCGTTGCGGCCCAGGTCACCATCGTCGACCGGCACAACTACCACTTGTTTCAGCCGCTGCTGTATCAGGTTGCCACGGCGGGCCTCGCGCCGTCGGATATCGCCTGGCCGATTCGTTCCATCTTGCGGCGCCAAAGGAATGCAACCGTGTTGCTCGACGAGGTATTGGACGTCGCCGTCGATCGGCATGAGGTGATTCTGAAGCGGGACTCCGTGCCGTTCGACTATCTCATCGTCGCGACGGGCTCAACGCATTCGTATTTCGGCCATGGCGACTGGGCGACGATAGCGCCCGGTTTGAAGAGCGTCGACGATGCGACGCACATCCGCCGGCGCATTCTCACCGCTTTCGAGCGCGCGGAGATGACCGATGACGATCTGGTGAGGCAGCGCTTGCTGCGCTTCGTGATCGTCGGCGGCGGTGCGACCGGCGTCGAGCTCGCCGGCACGATCGCCGAGCTGGCGCATTACACGCTGGCCGCCGACTTTCGCCGCATCGATCCGCGCAGCGCGACGATTACGCTGGTCGAGGCCGGACCGCGCTTGCTCCCTTTCCTATCCGCGGAATTGTCGGACTATGCGCGACGGTCGCTGGAAAAACTGGGTGTCGAGATACGTCTGGGTTCGCCGGTCACCCAATGCGACGACCACGGGGTGACGATCGGTGACGAGAAGATTGCCTCGGCGACGGTGATCTGGGCCGCCGGCGTTGTCGCCTCTCCTGCCAGCAAGTGGTTGAAGGAGAAAGCCGACAAGTCGGGGAGGGTGATCGTCAAGCCTGATCTGTCGATAGAGAGGGATCCCGACATCTTCGTTATCGGTGACGCCGCGTCGGTGAAGATAGAGGATGGAACGTCCGTGCCCGGTATTGCGCCGGCAGCCAAGCAGCAGGGTCGGTTCGTCGCGGACATCATCGCAAATAGAATCGCCGGCAAACCCGCCGCACGGGCTTTCCGCTACAGGCACGCCGGTCATCTCGCAACGATTGGGCGCAGCTCGGCCGTCATCGAGTTTCCACGCTACAAGATGAGCGGCTGGCTCGCGTGGTGGATATGGGGCATCGCGCATATCTATTTCCTCGTCAGCGTGCCGAGCCCGCTCGTGGTTTCCATTCGCTGGCTCTGGGAATACATCACCTACGGCCGCGGCGCGCGACTGATTACCGGAGCCGAGCAAGGCGATTGACGATCGGGCGAAGTCGCGGGTGCCGGGCGACGGCATGAGAGGGTGGCGTTGCGCGATATCAGCGAAGCTCGTTCGTCGGCTCGACACGCCCTTCGCGGTACGGCGCTGCCGACGTCAATGAATCGAAGACGTCGCCGTGACTCAGCAATACCATACGTTCCGCGTCGGAAAGCCAGGAGATGATCTCCTCGGCGCATTCACCGTCCGCGATCTTCATCTGCACGCTGATCCTATGCACGTCGGGTCGCCCGCGAGGTGACGAAACGGGAGCAGGCACCGTGGAAAAATGGCGGTGTCGAGAGGTGTCGTCTCGAAGCAATGTTTCCAGCGTAAGGGGCTCGACTTGAGCTCTCAGTCTGCGCTCGAATTGATCACGTATTTCGATAACAGGAGGTAAAGAGCATTCTTCAGGTGTCTTGAGTAATCCAAAAAAGTGCAGGCAGCGCGCAAGGTTGACACTTCCGCTCATCGCCGAGAGCGGCATCGCGAATACCAAGCCGATCAGCGTAGGCGACATCCATGCGAGCAGCGGCATGGAGACATATGAAAGCGTAGCGGCCAAGGCGGCACCGATGAGCATATGCCAGACGTGACGTTTGACGAGCGTCCTCCAAGGCACCGCCCGATATGACCGCCGCTGAACCGTCCAACCCGAATCCCGGCCTCGCAAGATCTCCCAGAGCTGCTGCGTCTGAATGAGCATCAAGATCGGCGCATACAGCAAAGACAACGAGATCTCGACGATTGCGCTCAGGAGCGTGGCAATGAAATTCCTGCGCATCAGCCGGTTGCCCATGCTCCACAGGAGGCCGAGCGCTTTCGGCAGCAACAGGACGATCGCCGTAAGCACGAGCAGCGCGATCATTCTCTCGGAATCGAACACCGGCCATTGTGGGAACAAGGTCATGCTCTCCGTGAAATACTCGAACTCCACGGTGGCCACTTGCACGGTGATTGCGACGCCGACCAATATCAACATGAGCCAGATTGGGGAAGCGATATAGCCAACCACTCCCATCAACATGTGCACGCGGTTGGTCCACCGCAGGCCTTTCGTGGGCAAGATGCGCAGATGCTGCAGATTACCTTGCGCCCAACGGCGATCGCGGGAGGCGACGTCGAGCAGCGACGGCGGGCTGTCCTCCCAGGATCCCTCGAGTGACGGCAGCATTCGTACCGACCAGCCTCCGCGGCGCACGAGCGCCGCCTCGACGAAATCATGCGAGAGAATTTCGCCTCCGAAAGGTTTCTGCCCGGGCAGCACGGGTAGACCGGCTGCCGCAGCGAAAGCCTTCACCCGCACGATCGCATTGTGTCCCCAGTAGTTGCCGTCCTCGCCCTGCCAGGCGGTAATTCCGCGCGCGACGACCGGACCGTAGGCGGCGCTGGCAAACTGCTGTAAGCGGCTGAACAGCGTGTTGCCGCCGTACAATTTCGGTGAGGTCTGCAGGATACCGCAGCGGGAGTCCGCTTCCATCTCGCAGACCATCGCGTTTATCGTTTCGGCGGCCAGAATGCTGTCCGCGTCGAGAACGATCATGTGCTCGTAGCGTGCACCCCAGCGGGTCACGAACTCTCGAAGATTGCCGGCCTTCTTACCGCCGTTGTCGTGCCGGCGTCTGTACCAGACGCGCATTTTCCCGTTGAGTGATGCGCGCAGCAGTTGAATTGCGGCTGTTTCCTTGACCCAGATTTCAGGATCGTTCGTATCCGAAAGAACGAATATCTCGAAACGTTCGTTCGACCCCAGCTCCGTCAGAGAAACGCCCATGGCATGAAGAGCCGCAAACGCACGCGACGGGTCCTCGTTGCAGACAGGCATCAACAATACGGTGTGCGCGCTCGGCACGACGCCGGGTCGCGCCTTGCGCCTTGCGCCGCCGAAGAGCGCGCCGGCTACCGCGCTGGTGGCCGAAAGAGCAATCCAACCGAAAGACAGCGTAAAAAGTATCACCAACATCCACTGTAGCGGCGTCACGTCGGTGAGCGAGACGATTCGCAGCATTTGGCGACTCGCATACGCCGTCAACGCCAACGCGCCGCCAAAGGTCAAGAGACGCGCGAGCCAGGTTTGCAGAGTCTGGCTGCGAATGCGTGCCCCGCCGTGCGCCCTCAGCTCCTGGTCCGGCATGTCCAACGGCGCCGGCGGCGGGACGATCGACGAGTGTCGAGTCAGCGTGTCCAGCGATACAGCCATGTTTCGCCCCATCGTTTACCCGCCGAGAGCAATTCCAGCCGCAGCTCGGCGAGGTCGGCACCCTGCGGATCAAACATGAAGTTCACCCGATAGGTTCCCGTGGCTTCCACAACGAGCCCACGGGCATCGACGATCGTTCCGGTCGAAGTGCCGGCGACGACCTCGAGGTCCTCGGGGATCGCCGCAGCGGAAAAGTCGACCGTGAACTGCCGGTATTCCGAGCGCAGCGCTTGGCCCGCGCGCGTTTCGACGATGCGCGCAGGTGCATCCTTTGCGGGCGACGGGTCATGTCCCCAATACATCCGATAGGAAAACTCATACCGTTGGCCCGCTTGCATGGGTTCTGCCGGCTGCCAGAACGCCACGATATTGTCGTGAATCTCTTCGTCGCTCGGGATCTCCACCAGCTCGACATGGCCCTCACCCCACTCGCCGACGGGCTCGATCCACAGGGATGGGCGCAGCTCGTAGCGCGCCTCGATGTCTTCGAAGGCGGCAAACTCGTGGTGGCGCTGCATCAAGCCGAAGCCTCGAAGGTCCGCCGCGGCAAAGGCCGAGACTTGCAGCGCAACCGGATTCGCCAACGGGCGCCAAACGTACTCTCCGTTTCCGCTCAAGACGCTGAGACCGTCCGAATCGTGCACCGCCGTGCGGAAATCATCGAATCGAATGCGGTTCGTCGCGTCGAACAGGAACATCGAAGTCAACGGTGCGACGCCATAAGACGCAGTATCTACGCGTGGAAACAGAACGCAGTCGATGGCGATCACGGTCGGGTCGCCGGCAGAGGCTTTGAAGGTGTAGGCACCCGTGACGGAGGGGCTATCGAGCAGAGCGTGGATGACGATCTGCTCGGCCCCGACCTCGGGCCGATCGATCCAGAACTCCGAAAACATCGGAAACTCTTCTCCCGGCGCTTTGGCCGTGTTGACGGCAAGTCCGCGGGCGGAGAGCCCGTAGCGTTCGTCCCGGCCGACTGCGCGAAAATAGCTTGCTCCCTGGAAGACCAGGAATTCGTCGAACACCGCCGGACGGTTGAGCATGGCTGCGACCCGAAAGCCCGCGTAGCCGGGTGCCGGCACATCGTGTATCGGCGCCGTATCGAGCCCGTACTTGAAGATATCGGTCGTATACAGGACTCGCCGGGAAATTCCGCCGACGACCAGATTGATTTGAACCGGTACATTGAAAAGAAACCCCGGGTGAAAGAGATCGACCGAGAAGCCGCGACCTTCTCCGTTCCAAATGGAAGCGCCTCGCTGGAACTCGATCGCGCGATATTGATCGTAGCTGAGCGCGTGCAGGGGACTGCCTCGATCGATAGACCGGTCGACATGCTCCTCGGCGGCCAACTTCTCGGCTCGACCGATCAACCAGGCGGCGTCGAAAGGATGCGTCGGCCGTTCCTGGCCAACCGCGATAGCCATGCACAAAAACAGGGCGGCGGCCGCCCAGCCCCGTACGAAAGCAAACGACATCGTCAATTCCGAGTAACTCCTATCGTGAGAATTGCAAAAACCGTACCAGTGCCGCCCGGCGAGGCCTTTATGTCGACGCATGCCTCGAACGGTGACTCGGTTCGCGGTAACACCCTGGTGCATCCGCTACGGTTTGGATCATTCCCTTGTTCCTTGCCGAGGTATTTTTTCCGTGAAACTGGCAGCGTCCTGCGTGCTCGTGAGCTGCGCTGTCGGCGGATTGGCTGGCTTTGAGGGCGCTGCTGCCGCAGAGTTCCAACCCTTTGTCGACGTAGCGCCGACGGGTCAGCCGCAGGGCAGCGCAGGCTTCTATTTTACCACGAACGCCTTTCGGGTCCGAAGTTACCTGGCGGTACGGGCTGACGGCAAGCGGACCTACGTCGCACCGCAAGTGGTCTCGAGCGTCGAAATTGCACCGAAAATGAGCATTGAGACGCGTTTCGACTTCGCCGAATGGAATACCAACTCCGCGCTGCTGGATTCCGCGGTGGAAGTGAAATTTCGTGTTCGCTCCGAGTTGCCCCTGATCGATGAGATCGAGGGGCGAGTTCGGCGGGCGCCCGACGGCCTTCAGCACAACACGCTTTATCTCGCGGTCGCGGAGGACATCGCCTCGAGCGACGCTGGGCGGCCTGTCACATTCGGCGCCAGGGCAACGTTCGAGCAAACGGGCTCCGAAGGCATGCCGGCCCTAACTTCCAAGGGCCTGCAAGCAAGCCTCGCCGGCTTTGGGCGAACGGACGTCGAGAATCGACTGGCGATCAGCTACAAGGCGCAGTCCGGGACGAGGGGGGATCGCGTCGGCTCGATCTCTTTCGGGCGCTCGTGGCCAATCAATGCGTTCACACGCCTTACGGTCAGCTGCGAGCTGATAGACGCAGAGGCGGCGCGAAGCCATAACGTCGGGTTATCCTGGCGGAGCGAGTTCTAGGGGCAATCGCCCACGGTGGGCATGCAGCTCAGCGCTTCGCGCGGCGCTCGCTCTCGGCGAGCGTCCAAATGAAGGCCGCCTGGATGCTCGCGCCCGTATCGCTCTGGTACAACGGGCTCCGCTCGTTCTCGGCGCCGTCATGGACCCAATACGACGCCGAGATGCCGAAAATGAGCCTGTCGCTGATCGGGCGCGTCAGCGCTGCGGTGAATTTCGAGCCGAGATAGCCCGAGGCAGCGTCGTAGGCGGGCCGCGCGGCCGTCGCGAAAGCGGGATCGACCTCGTAGTAGTAGTCCATGAAGTCTTCCGTCGCCCAAGTAGGCGTCCAGCGCAGGCTCAGCAGGTTGTCGCCGCCGAAAGCCTGCTCGCGCCGATACTCGAGCTCCGGGTTGAACAGGAATCCGCGCGATTCGGGCTCCAGGCCGTCGAAGCTGATACCGAGCCTGAGCTGAAGCGCGAGCAGGAACTCGCCTTGCGTGGGCCTGCGATCGTCGAGCTTGATCAGAAGCTCTGGTCCGAGCTCGAACATGAGGTCGAGATCCGGCATGCCCCGGCGGACTTCGATCTCGGAGCTGTCTTCACCGAAGGTGAAATCGAGATCGATGCCGAGCTTGAAGCGGGAAGTTTCCATGACTTCGCCGCGGGCGACCTGGTCCAGGTTCTCACCGAAGCTCAGAAAACTGCCGCGGTAAACCGGAATCGGGATCGGCAGCAGCGTCGGGTTGTACTCATCGGCGGCGGGATAGCTCGGCGCGTAGCGGCCGAAAGCCGCCAGCCGAAACTCCCACAAGGCCGGCGCGTCGGTGGCGGGCGCCGGCTGCTGCGCGGCCGGCGCGAAGGGCAGCAACGCCAAGGCGGCTAAGGTGATTCGCATCAATACGCCATCGCCTGGCAATCGTTGCGCGGGTCCACGCCCGCGACGAGATTGCGCGTCGCCTGATCCACCATCACGATCGTTGCGCAGGACGGAATGCCGAGCGCGGGCGCTCGATAGAGCTCATGGCCACGGCTTGCGAGCTCCCGCAGGACGGGCAGCGGAATCACCGATTCGGCGTTGACGTGATTGAAGCCGGTGTCGTGGGGCCAGAACGATTCGTGAAAATGCAGCGTCTGGATGCGCGGCAGCTGGATCGCTTCATTCAGATATGGCGCCCACAACGACTCGAACTCGACGATGTTCAAGAACGTCTGCAGGATAGTTTGCTCCTGGTTGTCCCCGCCGGGCGTGCCGATGGCGAGAAACGGCTCGCCGTCGCGCAGCACGATGCTCGGCGTCAGGGTATAGCGCGGCCGTGAGCGCGGCCGAAGCTGCGCGGCGCGCGTCGGGTCGAGCCAGAATTGCTCGCCGCGAATGCTCATCGCGATACCCGTGTCGCCGAGGATGACCGCGCCGCGCATCCAGCCGCCGCTTGGCGTCGCATCGAAAACGTTGCCTTGACGATCGATGATGGCCACGTGTGAGGTGTCCTTGTCGGCGTTCGGGTAGTCGACGCCCGCGAGCAGCTGCTCGCCGGATGACGCGCCGAGACTGGCGATCCAATACGGCCACTCTGCCTCGGATCGGCTGTCGTAGGCGAACGGGTTGCCGGCCCTGAGCTCCGGCGAAGCCACGGCCATGTCGATCAGCTCCGCGCGCTCGGCCGCGTACTCCTTGGACAGCAAGCCCTCGGCCGGAACGTCGACGAAGTCCGGATCGGCGTAGTAGCTGTCGCGGTCGGCGTAGGCGAGCTTCATCGCTTCGATGAGCGTGTGCAAGTAGTCCGCGCTGTTGTGGCCCATCGCTCGCAGGTCGAAATTCTCGAGGATATTCAAAGTCTGGAGCAACATCGGCCCCTGACTGTTGAAGGACTGCTTGTAGATCGTATAGCCGCGATAGGTGGTGCTCGTGGGTTCCTCGACTCGCGCGTAGAACTCGCTGAAGTCCGCGAGCTCGAACGGCTGGTCGTAGCGCTGCAAGAACGCGACCATCTCCTCGGCGATATCGCCCTTGTAGAACCGGTCGCGAGCCGCGGCGATGCCCGCTTCGCGGCCGGCCTCGCTTGCGTCGCGCTCCGCCTGCACCATCCTGCGCAGCGTATTGGCGAGATCGGGCAGGCGGATCGTCTCGCCTTCGCCGTAATAACCGCCGTCGGGCTTGAGCCAGACGCGGCGGTTGGTGGGCCAGGCACGGATGAAGTCGCGCAGCCGCACGATGGTATTGGCCGCGCGCGGCCGCAGCGGAAAACCGTCTTCGGCATATTCGATCGCGCGCCTGGCGACCCTCTCGAAGCTCATCGTGCCCCAGCGCTCGAGCACCGTGAGCGCGCCATGGATGGCGCCGGGCACGACCGCAGGATCGAGGCCCTCGCCGTTCAAGTTCTTACCGCGCTCGAGGTACCAGTCGATCGTTCTGCCGCGCGGGGCCCAGCCCTGGCCGACCACGGAGGTCACGCGGCCTTCGGCGCGCGGGTACACGAGCACGAGCGTCTCACCGCCGAGGCTATAGAGGTCTTGCTCGACCACGCCGCCGACGAGCAGGGCGGCGACGCCGGCATCGAAGGCGTTGCCGCCGTCCATCAACACCTCGAGCGCCGCGGCGGCCGTGAGCGGGTGCCCCGCGCCCACGCCGGCGTTGCTGCCGATCACGGACGGGCGTACGCCCGGTGGAACGATAGCGATCTCCGCTGAGTCGAGCTCCTCCGCAGGCCCCGTCGATTGCGCCGCAGGCTCCGGTGAGGAGCAGGCGAAGCACAAGATGCAGATCAGGGCCGCGTGGAGAATGCGGCGGAGTTCCGGGGTCGTCATGAGCAATCGGTGTCGCTGGGGTTTCGGCAGAGACGACGATTCTGCGCGTTCGCGGCGCCGTGGTCCAGCCAGCCCCGAGGCGGGTCGCGTCCTGGTTGTGACGCGACGCTGGCGCGGCTTTTAGAAGCGATTGCTACGGTAGTCGTCGAAGGCCTGGATGATCTCGGCCTGGGTATTCATGACGAACGGTCCGTGGCGTGCCACCGGCTCGTTGAGCCTGCGCCCTGCGATCAGCAGGAAACGTACCGCGGCATCGCCGGCCGAGACGACGACGCGGTCCCCGGGACCGAGGATGCCGAGATGGCGGCGGGGCACGGCCCGGGCCTCGTCGCCGATCCGAAGCTCGCCGTCGATGACGAACAGCACGGCGGCATGAGTCTGCGGCAGGCCCTGCCCGAACACCGTTCCCGCGGGGAGCTCCACGTCGAGATACAGCGGGTCCGTCGACGGCCGCCGCGCGGCGCCGGAGACGCCGCCGTCGGTGCGGCCCGCGATCACACGCACGACGCCGCCGTCCTCGCGTTGCTCGATGGGAATCTCGCTCGCGGTGAACTCCTGGTAGCCGGGCGCGCTCATCTTCTCGGCCGCCGGCAGATTGATCCAGAGCTGAAAGCCGCGCAGCAGCCCCTGCGCCTGCTCGGGCATCTCCGAGTGCACGATGCCGCGACCGGCCGTCATCCACTGCACGCCGCCGGTCTCGATGACGCCCTCGTGGCCTGCATTGTCCTTGTGCCGCATGCGGCCCTCGAGCAGGTAGGTGACCGTCTCGAAGCCACGATGCGGATGTGACGGAAATCCGGCGATGTAGTCGTCGGGATCGTCCGATTCGAAGCAATCCAGCAGCAACAGCGGATCGAGCATATTGAGCTGCGGCGAGCCGATGATGCGCGTCAGGCGCACGCCGGCGCCGTCCGATGCCGGAATCCCGGGCGTCAGCCCGGCGAGCTTCCTTGAGATTCTCCGAGCAGCTGTTTCCGCGGGCATGCGTTTCCCCGGCTGGGCGTGTTGCGGGAATGTCGCCCGTTATGGGCGCGAAACGGTGTGAATTCAAGAGCGGCGGAGGGGCAGGCGTTAAGCGAAACCCCTGCCGGCCGCATCTAAGGTAAGAACTCAAAGCAAGAGGTCAGGGAAAATTAAGGCGGTTAGAATCGCTGCAGCCGGCAGCATGCCGGCGGCGAAGACTCCGGACGGGCGGGTGGCCGCCGCATGCCGGCCGGGTCCGCCGCCAGGCAGCCGGGCTCCGGAAGATGCATTGTTGCGCGGGCGGCCGAGGAACCTCAGTTTGGTGAAGTCGTTCAGCGCACAGCACTGGATCCGAGCCGCCCGGAAGGGCGACGTCACGGCGTTCGAGCAGCTGTACCGCCTTTACGTCAAGCGAATCTACGGACTATGCCTGCGCATGACGGCGCAGGTCAGCGATGCCGAGGATTGCGTGCAAAACACCTTTATCAAAGCCTGGCAGCAGCTCGAGCGCTTCGAGGGCCGCAGCGATTTCGGCACCTGGCTGCACCGTATCGCCGTCAACGAAGTGCTGATGGCGGGAAGGCGGCGTGGACCGGTCGCGGCACCGGACGAGGTTGCGCCGGCCGTCGCCGAGGGCGATGCCGGTATGGCGCGGGACCTCGATGCCGCGATCGCGGCGCTGCCCGAGCAGGCTCGGCGTATCTTCGTGCTCAAGGCGGTGTACGGCTATTCCCACGACGAGATAGCCGGGCTGATGGAGATTGCCGCCGGAACGGCACGGGCTCATTACCATCGCGCGCGGCAGCAGCTGAAACGCGATTTGAGATTGGAGGACGACGATGAACTCGCAGCACGAACATGACAGCGACGTTTTGCAGCGGCGTGTAGACAGCCTGCCCCGGGAAACGGCGCCGTCGCGAGATCTTTGGCCCGCGATTGCCGCGCGCCTGGCGTCCGACAGGCGCCTGCCGTGGCATCGCGGCGCGTATGGGTGGCGCAGCCACTGGGCGAGCGCTACCGCGGCGATGGCGGCAGGCTATCTGCTGGCCACTTGGCTTCCGTTGCCGTGGCCGGCCGAGCCTCCTCCCGAGGACCGGCAGGCCGGACTGCCGCGCTTGGAGATCGTGCAGAGCGTGCGGCCGGCGTTGGCTCAACTGCCGCCGAAAACGCGCGCGGTCGTGGAGGCGGATCTTTCGGGGCTCGAGCAGGACTGGCTCAGCATCGAAGCGGCGCTGGCGCTCGATCCCGATAACCCGCTGCTTCTGGAGCTACATATGAACGCCGAGGATCGTGCGGCATCGGTGCGCGATCAGGTGAATCGCCTGACGAGCGGCGTTGCGGAGGGTCTGGAGATATGAACGGCAAGCTGCTTATCGGATTGGGCTGCGCGTGCTTGCCCGTCTTGTGCGCCGAGGCGCAGCCGGTGAATCGCAGCGTCGAGGCGCCCGCGGCCGGCGAGCTCGTGATCTCGCTGGCGGTCGGCGACGTCACGGTGCGCGGCTGGGACCGCGCCGCCGTGGAAGTGGCCGGTCAGCTCGGCGAGGACGCGCGCGAGCTGGAGCTGACCCGGAGCGGTGAGCAGACGATCGTCAGGGTGATACCGGAGCCCGAGGAATCCCAGCGCAGCGGACAGGGCGAGACGGAATTGTTCGTGAGCGTGCCTATGGACAGCCGCATCACCGTCAACGGTACCAACACGGATATCCTGATAGCGGGAGTCATGGGCGCGCAATCGCTGCACACCGTCAGCGGCGACATCGAAACCGAAACCTGGGCCGGTAACCTCGCGGCCGAGACCGTCGGCGGAGACGTTCGCGTGTCCGGCCGCGGCGAAGTCGAGGAAGCGACTCTGACGACCGTCGCCGGCGAGATCGAGGTCACCGGCGCCTTCAGGCTCCTGGAAGCCTCGACGGTCAGTGGCGATATCGAGCTGGATATCCTCGATGCGGTTCAAATGATCCTGAATACGACCAACGGGGACATAGAAGTCCACGCGACCTTCGACGGTCGGGCCCAGCTAGCGGCCGAGACGATCAACGGCGATATCGACCTCGAAGTCGGCGAGGAAGGCAACTTGAATCTCGACATCAGCACGTTCAGCGGGCGGATCGAAAACTGCTTTGCCGAGCGGTCGAGCGGTGCGGCCGTGCCCGGCGGCGACGTCGCCGTCGAGACCGACATGCGCAGGGGCGATCGCCGCCGTGGCGGAGGCGAGCTTCAGGTCACGGCGGATGCAGATTCGCCGACCGTTCGCGCGCGCAGCTTGAACGGCGATATCGAGATCTGCTCGTCATAGCCGCCGCACGAGCGGCTTTCGCGCAGCGAAATAGGAATCAACAAGGAACTCGTCATCGATGGCCAGGAAAGCTATGTGTCCAAACATTACTCATGCGGCGCGAATCTGCGCCGCTGTCTTGATCGCCGTGCGACTTATTCCTGCGGAGGCTCAGCAGCCTCGAGTGTCGGGGATCGGCGGCGGCGGCAAGGTGCTGACGATCTCGCGCACCGACAATCCGCCGCAGGTCGACGGCGTTCTCGACGATGCGACGTGGGCGAATGCCGCGAGCTTCGACGATCTGCACCAGTACGATCCCATCGACCACGGGGAGCCGACCGAGAGAACCGTCGTCTACGTCACCTACGACGACGAGAACCTCTATGTCGCGGCGCGCATGTGGGACGCCGAGCCCGGTGAGATCCGCGCGCGCCAGATGGTGCAGGGGCAGAACATGCAGTCGGATGATTCCTTCGGCATCTATCTCGACCCATTCAACAACAAGCGCACGGGCTACAACTTTCAGGTCAATCCCAACAGCAGCCGCACCGACGCGATTTTCGAGACGCCGACCGAGCTCAACCGTGACTGGGAGGGCATCTGGTATGCCGAGGCGCAGATCAACGAAGAGGGCTGGGCTGCGGAGCTCGCGATTCCGTTCAAGACACTCAACTTCGATCCGAGCAACCCGGATTGGGGCTTTACCGTCGAGCGCACGATCGCGCGCAAGCAGGAGGAGATTGCCTGGGTATCGTTCAACCGCCAGGTCAATCCCGGAGCGGCGGGCCTGATCTCCGGGTTCACCGGGCTGGAGCAAGGTTTGGGGCTCGATATCGTGCCCTCGGTCGTCACCACGCAGACCAAGGATTTCGAATCCGGCGTCACCGATTCCGAGACCGATCCCGCGTTGGATATCTTTTACAAGTTCACGCCGTCGCTAACGGGCGTATTGACCTTCAATACCGATTTCTCGGCGACGGAGGTCGACGACCGGCAGATCAATCTATCGCGCTTCGACTTGTTTTTCCCCGAGAAGCGGGATTTCTTTCTGCAAGACGTGGATATCTTTTCCTTCGGCGGGCTCGAGGAAAACGGCATCCCGTTTTTCTCGCGGCGCATCGGTTTGAGCGACGAAGGCGTGCCGGTAGACATAGAAGCCGGCGCCAAGCTCACCGGGCGCGTCGGCCGTTGGAACGTCGGCGTGCTCGATATTCAGCAGGATCAGTCCGCCGGCGTCGAGAGCCAGAATCTCTTCGTCGGCCGTATCGCCGCCAACGTTCTGCGGGAATCGAGCGTCGGCATGATCGTGACCGACGGCGATCCGCAGAGCAATCTCGACAACTCGCTCGTAGGCATAGATTTCCGCTACAGGAATAGCGAGCTACCGTCAGGCCAAGCCCTAGAAGGTGAGCTTTGGTACCAGCAGTCGGATACCGAGGGCTTGGAGGGCGATGACGCGGCCTACGGGCTGCGCGTCGCGGCGCCGAACTCGGAAGGCTTGAGCGGCGAATTCCTCTACAACCGGTTTCAACAGAACTTCAATCCGGCGCTGGGATTCGTCAACCGCGAAGGCGTCGAGCAGACGGAGCTCGGGGTCGGCTACGCGCACCGGCCCGACGATCATCCGTGGATCCGCTCTTTCGACGTCGGCATGAACTTCGAGAACTTCGATCGCATCTCCGGGGGCTTGGAGAGCCGGTCGCTGTTTGCGGAGCTTTTCGAGATCGAGACCAACTCTGGCGATGCTTTCGGCACGCAGTACAACCGCGACCGGGAGGTGTTGCTCGAGGATTTCGAAATAGCGGACGGCATCGTCATACCCGCGGGCGACTATGAGTTCGGCCAGTTCGGCGTGGAAGCGTCCGGCGCATCGGAGCGCGTGTTTGCGCCGAGCTTCGAGATCTCGTCCGGCGACTTTTACAACGGTGACATCACCTCCATCGAAGCGGAGATCGAATGGCGACCAGGCCGGCACTTCTTTATGGCCGTCGCCTACGAGTACAACGACGTCACCCTGCCCGCCGGCGAATTCATCGCGCGTCTCGTTCAGATCGAGGCCAACGTCGCGTTCAACGTTCGCTGGTCCTGGGTCAACCTGATCCAGTACGACAACGAGTCCAACTCCGCCGGCATCAACAGCCGCTTGCGCTGGAATCCGCGTGCGGGTCAGGATCTCTACATCGTGCTCAATCACGGCTTCGACGCGGAAAGGACCTTCCGCGGCCTGCATTCGACGGAATCCCAAGTCTCGGTAAAATACACCCACACGTTCAGGTTCTAGGGGCGGGCGGCGCCGCAGCGCCGCTGCTCCGGCGAATCGTTCCTTTTTGGGTGATAGCCGATGGGGCGTAAGCCCAGTTACGTCTGGCATGACGGCTTCGCGATGCCGTCGGGGTTTCCCGAGCGGGCTTTCGACTCGGCGCTCGAGTACGAGGCCGGTCCCGGCGATCTATTCATCGCGACCTATCCGAAGTGCGGCACCACCTGGGTGCAGCACATCGTCCATCTGATCGCCAATCGCGGCGCGCCTCTGCCGGCGGGCAGGGTGCTGACGGATACGATCCCGCACCTCGAGGAGGTCGGCCGCGGGGTCGTCGAGGCCATGCCGAAGCCGCGTTGCATCAAGACGCACTTGCCGCGATCGTTGACACCTTATCATCCCGCAGCGCGCTATCTGCTCGTCACACGCAACCCGTTCGACTGCGCCGTATCGTTTTTCCACCATACGCGCGGCTTCATCAAGCACTACGACTTCGCGGACGGCAGCTTCGACGATTACTTTGAGTGTTTCATCGCCGGCGAGGTGGACTTCGGTGACTACTTCGATCATCTTCTGTCGTGGTATGCGCATAGCGACGATGACAACATGTTGATGCTGACCTACGAGGGCATCAGCGCCGATCCGCGCGCCGCCGTGCTCACGATAGCGCAGTTCATGCAGGCGGATTGCGCACGAGACGAGGCTGTTCTGGCCGCCGTGCTCGAGCACTCGAGCTTTGCGAGCATGAGCAAGGATCAGCAGCGCTGGTCGAGCGCTCGGCCGGACGGCATGCCGGCCTTCGTTCGCCGCGGCGTCGTCGGTGACTGGATCAACCATTTTTCCGCCGCGCAGGCGGCGCGGCTGCTCGAGAAGTTCGACCGGCGCCTCGGAGGGCTCAGCCTGGAGGCCCTGTGGCCCGAGACGCTTGCCGAGGCGCGGCGCCTCGCGGCGACGGCCTGAAGCAGTGAGGAGGGATGCACGTGACGAAAGAGCATGAAACGGAACTGGAAGCGGCAGTGCTGCGCCGCTTGCTCGAGCACCTCGACGCTCACAAGGACGTGCAGAACATCGAGCTCATGATCCTCGCCGGCTTCTGCCGCAATTGCCTGAGCAAGTGGTACGTCGAGGCCGCCAAGGAGCGTGGTCTCGAGGTCGATCTCGCGGACGCGCAGAGGAAAATCTACGGCATGACCTATGCCGAATGGAAACAACGCCACCAGCCTGCCGCGACCCCCGAGCAGCTCGCACGCTTCGAGGCAGCTCAGAAGGCATCCAAGAATTAAGATGAGAAATACATTGTAAGTTATTAAAACTACCAATGAAAATAGCTCCTAGATCGAGACAGTCGTGGCGCGCTTGGCTCGACAGAAATCATGCGGACAAGACTCAGGTTTGGCTCGTCTTTTACAAGCGCCACACGCGCAAGCCCACCTTGTCGTACGACGACGCGGTCGAGGAAGCGCTCTGCTTCGGCTGGATCGACGGCGTGCGGCGCTCTATCGACGATGAGCGCTATATGCATCGGTTCTCTCCGCGCAAGTCCGGCAGCCGGTGGTCCGAGCTCAACAAAGAGCGCGCCGAGCGCATGCTGAAGGCCGGCCGAATGGCGCCTGCCGGACGGCGTGCGATTCAAGCGGCGAAGCGCGGCGGCAAGTGGTCTGAGACTCGCCCGACGATGGATTTCTCGATGCCTCCGGAGCTGGCCGCAAGGCTGAGGCGCAACAAGAGAGCGACGGCGTTCTTCGCAGCGCTCGCACCGTCCTACCAGCGGCAATACGTTGCTTGGATCGCCACAGCAAAACGTCAGGAGACCAAGGAACGCCGGTTGAATGAGGCGATAGAGCTCCTGACCCGTGGGAAAAAGCTCGGCATGCGGTGAAGCTGATTGTTGCGGTGGGCGTATCGGGAAGTGCTCATTGCGGGGCTCGGAGAGGATCAACGTGGACTGGGGGAGTATCGTTATGTGGGTTACAAGACTGTTTAGATTCGTCGCGGCGCTCGGTGCCGCCGTGTGTATGGCTATTGGCGGAGGCGCGTTTGGCCAGATCAACGAGGAGGTCAACGCGCGACCCGATCCCTATGCCATGGATCAGGCCTTCTTCAAGCTCCCGGAGGGTAGGACCATCGGCGGCACGGTGGCGCTGGGGCTCGATCCCGACGGCACGAGCCTTTGGCTGTTCGAGCGCTGCGGCGGAAACAACTGCGTCGGCTCGGATCTGGCGCCTATCTTGAAATTCGACGCCCAGGGTAACCTCGTGAGGCAGTTTGGCGCCGGCCTGTTCAATCGGCCGCACGGCATTCACGTCGATGCTCAGGGCAACGTCTGGGTGACCGACGACGAAGGGCCAGACGGCGAGGACACGAGACGCAATGGCAAGGGGCACCAAGTGTTCAAGTTCAGCCCCGAGGGCGAGGTCTTGATGACACTCGGCAAGGCCGGGGTCGCGGGCGACGGCCCGGACGAATTCAATCGGCCGTCGGCAGTGTTCGTTGCGCCGAACGGCGATATCTTCGTCGGCGACGGCCACGGCGGCGACAGCAATGCCCGCATGCTGAAGTTCTCGCCGGAGGGTGCCCTCATCAAGATCTGGGGTGGCAAGGGCACGGGCCCGGGCGAGTTCGAGACGCCGCACGCGATTGCGATCGACTCTCGCGGACGGCTGTTCGTCGGCGATCGCGGCAACGACCGCGTTCAGATCTTCGACCAAGACGGTAACTTCCTCGAGGAATGGAAGCAGTTCAGCCGGCCGAGCGGCATTCATATCGATCAAAACGACGTTCTCTACGTCGCCGATTCGAGCTCGTATGAGGTTGCGGGCCGCGAGTGGCAGGAAGGCATTCGTATCGGCAGCGCCGTCGACGGCCGCGTGACCGCATTCATCGACGACCCGGATATCGACGGCTCGATGGAAGGCGTCGTCGCCGACGTCAACGGGGTCGTCTATGGATCCCTGACGGGCGGCATGGCGTTGCGGCGCTACGTGAAACGCTAGGCGGGGCCTCTCGCTGCGCCCTGTTGCGACTAGCGCAGGTGTGTGTCGAAGAAATCCATATAAAGATCAAACACTTCCTGCTCTACTGCGTCGGCCTCGAAGGCTCCCGGCGCGGTCCTCTCCATCAGCGAATAGCCGTGCTCCGGATGATCGAACGTAGCCCAGGTCACGTCGGCCCCCGCCTCGGAAAGCCACTCGTATGCGAGCGCGAATATGCCCTGCAGGTGATCGTCGTCACGTCCGAGTATCAACAGCGGCGTGTCGATCTGCTCGATGCGCCGCATGGCCAGTGGCTTGTCGGCCAGCGCCCTGACGACCTCTTTATCCTGTAGCTGCAGCTCCGCTCCGCTGGCGTCGCGCGGCGCCTTGGCCGCGTCGATCCCGAGGAACTCGATTGCGGCCGCCTCGCTCGGGACGGCGGCGGCGAGGTCCATGACGGCGGCGGCCTTGAGAATGATCTCGCCGCTATGGCTGCTGCCGATCCCGCCGACGGCGCCGACGTAGGGCAGGGAGCGAACGTGCTCGACTATGGAGATGTAGTCGTCGGAATCCAGCGTCGGCACCGCCTGCAACCTCCTGGCCGTGCCGCTGACGTCGTCGACGAGCAAGCCGCTGGCGTCGATCTGGTTATAGAGCTCCGGCACCTCGTTGCGGTAGCTGACGAAGGCGGCGGCATAGCCCCTTTCGAGCATGCGAGTCATGACACCCTCGTAGCGGGTCATCGACGTTTCGATCTTCGTCACGCCATCCCGGCCCTGGCCCGAGCCGAGCAGGATGATCGGGAAGGGGCCGTTGCCGGCGGGTCGCCGAAGGCCGATCGGGACGTAAATCTCGTCTTTGGTCAGAACGAGGTGCATCTCCCATTCGACCCCGGAGACGGGATTGGCTTTGTGTACGAGGAGGTACGGCGTGCCGCCGGCCGCTTCTCCGGTAGCGGTCATCGGTTGCGCGCGCGCCGTGCTCGTGCACGCGAGCGCGGCGACGGCCGCGAGCTCCGCGAGTGAAAGTAGCTTGCTTCGCAGCTTCATAGCATTCCCCTATCTTGTCTGTAACGCCTGCTCTCGATTGCCGTTGCGGTTTCTGGTGACCCGGGACGGCCGGCCCGGTTTCGGCCGTCTCAACGGCCGAAACCGACGGCGACCGTTCCCAGGCCTTTGAAGGTCGCCTCAAACTCGTCGCCGGGCTGCGCCGAGATGATTGGGATCAAGCTGCCGGCGAAAACGATCTGTCCCGCGTACATCGGCGTGCCCGTTCTCGCGAGCGTGTTCGCGAGCCAGACGAGTACGTTGAGCGGGTCTCCCATGCAGATGGAGCTCACCCCCGAGCCGGCCACTTTGCCGTTCTGCTTCATCGTCAGCTCGATGGCCGCCAGATCGAAATCCTCGTCTATGGGTACGCGCGGCCCGAGCACATACGCGGCCGCGGCCCCGTTGGCGGCCGCCATGTCGACCGCCGTGAGCCTGCCGTCGATCGGGCTATCCGGGATCTCCAGCGCCGGGTAGACGGCCGCGACGGCCTGGCGAATCGATGCCGCGTCCAGCGCGTCGCCCGAAAGATGCTTGCCGATCTCGAGCACGACCTCACCCTCGACTTTGGGCGCGGCCAACAGGCCCGCGGGTATCGTTCCTCCGGAGCCGACGCGCATGTCCTTGAACAGAGTCCCGTAGACGGGCTCATCTGCGCCGAAGGCCTTCTGCGACTCGACCGTGGTGAACGCGACCTTATAGCCGGCAAGCGAGCGGCCGTGCACGAGCCAGTCCTGGCGGTTGATCGCCTGTATCGCATAAGCGTCGGACATGCTGCCGACGATTTCGTCGAAGACCGAGGCCGTCGGCGCATTGCCGGTCGCGCGTCGCAGGCGCTCGGCCACTGCGACCAAGGGCGTCGCTCCCATCAGCATCTCCGCCGCACGGCGAATTCAGTGAGCGCCACCAGCGCGGTCTTATAAGTCGTATCCGGCAAGGCGCTCAACGAATCGGCGGCAAGCTGCGCCTCGTAATGGGCGCGATCGGTGGTGTAGCGAAGGCCGCCCGTGGCTTCGATGGCGAGCTGAATCGATCTCAGGTTCTGCGTTCCGCCGGTTTCGATCGCTTCGCGGATCATGTGCCTCTCGGCGGCGCTGCCGCGCTTCATCGCGTAGATCAGCGGTAGCGTCGCCTTGCCTTCGGCGAGGTCGTCGCCGATGTTCTTGCCGAACTCTTCCCGCGTCGCTGCGTAATCCAAGGCATCGTCGACGAGCTGGAAGGCGCGGCCGAGGTGGCGCCCGTAAGAGACCAGAGCCTGCTCGCCGCGTGCGTCCAGGCCGGCGAGCATCGCGCCTATGCGGGTGCCGGCCTCGAACAGCTTGGCGGTCTTGCGGTAGATGACCTCGAGATAGTCGGCCTCGCTGAGATCGGGGTTGTTGCAGTTCATCAGCTGCAGCACCTCGCCCTCGGCGATCGTATTGGTTGCCTCGGCGAGAACGTCGAGAATCCTGAGCTCACCGATCTCTACCATCATCTGAAACGACCGCGAATAGAGGAAATCGCCGACGAGCACGCTGGCCTGGTTGCCGAATATCGAATTGGCGGTTTCCTGGCCGCGACGAAGTCCGGACTCATCGACAACGTCGTCGTGCAGCAGCGTCGCGGTATGGATGAACTCGATGATCGCCGCGGCGGCGACATGCTCGTCTCCCTGGTAGCCACAAGCCCTGGCCGACAGCAGCACCGTCAGCGGCCGGAGCCGTTTGCCGCCGCCGTGGACGATGTGATGCGCAACCTGATTGACGAGGGCGACGTCGCTGCCGAGACGCCGCACGATCAGCCGGTTGACGGCGGCCCAGTCCTCGGCGACGGGGTTTCTGAGGGTCTCCAGGGACGGGATGCTGACGGGTTCTTGTTGTGCAGCTTGCATCTTGAGGCAATGATGCCTGATCGATACTGCCTTGGCGAGCGCCCGGCCGGGTCGCCGGGGCCGGCATCGTTGCGGTTGCCGAAGGACGATCTTGCGGCTCAAGTCGTTGACCCAAATCGGCTAAATCTCTACAATTCCGCGCTCTTCCAGCATCTCTCTGCTGGCCTTGAAATACCAGGAGCACTCCCATGTATGCGGTGTTTCGCAGCGGCGGTAAGCAGTATCGCGCCAGCAAGGGCGACCGGCTGCGGGTCGAGCGCCTCAATGCCGAGGAAGGTGCGGCGGTCGAGTTCAACGAGGTGTTGCTCGTCGGCGAAGGAGCCGACGTCAAGCTCGGCTCGCCGCTGGTCTCGGGCAGCACCGTCAAGGCCACGGTCAAAGTGCAAGGCAAGGCCAAGAAGATCACGGTGCTGAAGTTCAAGCGTCGCACAAACTACAAGCGCGTCAAGGGACACCGGCAGCAGTTCACCGAGGTTGAGATCACGTCGATCACGGGCCTCCCGCGCAAGGCGTCGGCTGCGAAGGAGCCGGCCGCGGAGGCCGGTGCCGGCGCGGAGAGTTAGCACATGGCTCACAAGAAAGCAGGCGGCAGCTCCAAGAACGGCCGCGATTCGGAATCCAAGCGCCTCGGAGTGAAGCGCTTCGGCGGCGAGCAGGTCGTCGCCGGCAATATCCTCGTGCGCCAGCGCGGGACCCAGTTTCATCCGGGTGAGAACGTCGGTTTGGGCCGCGACCACACCTTGTTCGCCAAGGCGAGCGGCCGCGTGGTGTTTCAGACGAAAGGCCCCAAGGGCCGCAAGCTCGTCAGGATCGCGACCGACTGAGCGCGCCCCGGAGCTCGGGGTCAGGCGGCGATTTGCACCCGACGATCCCGGCACCCCGTTGCGTAGGCGGGCGCGGCGGCGCGCCCCCGGAATATCCCGATGAAGTTCGTCGACGAAGCCGACATTCGCGTTGAAGCAGGCGCCGGCGGCAACGGCTGCGTGAGCTTTCGGCGCGAGAAGTTCATTCCGCGCGGCGGTCCTGACGGAGGTGACGGCGGGCGCGGCGGCAGCGTCTATCTGGTCGCCCGCGAAGGCATCAACACGCTCGTCGATTTTCGCGTGCGGCGGCGCTTTCGTGCCGCGCAAGGCCGCGGTGGCGCCGGGCAAAACATGACGGGCGCGGCGGGGGAGGATCTCTATATCGACGTGCCAAAGGGTACGGTGATCGCGGATTTAGATACCAACGAGATCCTAGGCGACCTCACCGACGCGGGCCAGGAGCTGCTCGTCGCCCGGGGCGGGCGCGGCGGTTTCGGCAACACGCACTTCAAGAGCAGCACCAACCGGGCGCCGCGGCAGTCGACGCCCGGCGAGCCGGGCGAGGGCCGCCATCTCGCTCTCGAGCTCAAGTTGCTCGCCGACGTCGGTTTGCTCGGCCTGCCGAATGCGGGCAAGTCGACGCTGATTCGCGCCTTGTCGGCCGCAAGGCCGAAAGTCGCGGACTACCCCTTCACGACGCTGACGCCGCACCTCGGGGTGGTGCGCGTCGACGCCGAGCAGAGCTTCGTCATGGCGGATATTCCCGGGCTCATCGAGGGCGCGGCGCAGGGCGCCGGGCTGGGCCACAAGTTTCTAAAGCACCTCCAACGCACGCGCCTGCTGTTGCACGTCGTCGATGCATGCCCCGAGCTCGAGGGCGCGCCTCCCGACCAAGCGGTTCGTTCTATCGAGCACGAGCTCGAGCAATATTCCGAGGCGCTCGCGCGGCAGCCTCGCTGGCTCGTCGTCAATAAGCTCGACCTGTTGCCGGCGGAGGCGCGAGCCGGGCATGTGACGGAGCTCGCGCGAGCTTTGGATTGGCGCGGGCGCATGTTCGGCATCAGCGCCGCGACGGGCGAGGGCACTACCGAGCTTGCTCGCGCGGCGATGGTGTACCTCTCTGAGGAAGCCGGAGGACAGCGCGACGCGGAGAAGGTCTGATATGCGTTCCGTCAACACGCGTACATCGTGCCTGACGGGACGCTCGCGCGCATGGCCAGAATTTGCTCCTGCAATTCCGGCACGTCCGCCATCCATGGCGGTCGGACGCGCGCGGCGAGCCTACATGGAAGTATTCACGGCGCTCCTGTCAGGCACGATGTACGCGTGTTGACGGAACACCTTAGCTCAGCGCGCGAATCCTGGCGTTGAGGCGGCGCTTGTAGTTTGCGGCACGGTTCTTGCGGATGATGCCTTTCGTCACCATGCGGTCGATTTCCGGCACCGCGGCTTGGAAGGTCGCTCGTGCCGCGGTCTTGTCGCCTTGGCGAACGGCAAGCAGCACCTTGCGCACCGCCGTGCGAAGGCGCGATCGCATGGTCACGTTGCGGGAGCGTCGCTGCACGGCCTGCCGGGCGCGTTTCTTGGCGGATCGAATGTTGGCCACGTCGTCCCTTGGCTCTGGTATCGGGCGGACGCACGGCGTCCGTGGGAAGGGCGGTATTATTGTGACCGCCCGGGGCCAAGTCAACAGGCAATGAGCACCGCATGAACACTGAGGCAGCGACGAGCGAGAGACGAACGCCGGGGTTGATGCGGTCGACCACTGTCGTCAGCTCGATGACGCTGCTGTCGCGCATCAGCGGTCTCGCGCGGGACATCGGCTTCTCCCACTGGTTCGGCGCCGGCCTCGTCATGGACGCCTTCTTCGTGGCGTTCAAGATCCCCAATCTGCTGCGGCGCTTCTTCGCCGAGGGGGCGTTCTCGCAAGCTTTCGTGCCCATCATCGCGGAGTATCGCAGCACCGGCTCGGAAGCCCAGACCAGGGAGTTTCTGGATCGTGTCGCCGGCACCCTGGCCGTGCTGCTGTTCGCCATCACGTCCGTGGGCGTGTTGGCGGCGCCGTTGCTGATTCTCGTGTTTGCGCCGGGTTTCGTCGATGGCGACGGCCGTTACGAGCTTGCGACCGACATGCTCAGGCTGACGTTTCCTTATCTATTCTTCATCTCGCTGACCGCGCTCGCGGGCGGCATACTCAATACTTACCGGCGATTCGCGGTGCCGGCGTTCACGCCGGTGCTGCTCAACGTCGTGCTGATCGTGTTCGCAGGATGGGTCGCGCCCGCGTTCGAGCGCCCCGCTATGGGCCTGGCCTTGGGCGTGTTCGTCGCGGGCTGCGTGCAACTGCTGCTGCAGTTTCCGTTCCTGCTGCGTCTGCGGCTGCTGCCGACGCCGCGCTGGGGTTGGGGGCATGCCGGCGTGCGCCGGGTGCTCAAGCTCATGCTGCCGGTCATGTTCGGTTCCTCGGTTGCGCAGATCAGCATCGTCTTCGACACCTTGATCGCGTCGTTTCTGGCGGCGGGAAGCATCAGCTGGCTTTACTACGCCGACCGCCTCATGGAGTTCCCGCTCGGCGTGTTCGGCATTGCGATCGCTACGGTGATGCTGCCGAGCCTATCGGAGCTGCACGCCGAGACCTCGCCCGAGCGGTTCTCCGCGATGCTCGACTGGGGGTTGAGGCTCGTGTGGTTCGTGGGCCTGCCGGCGTCCCTGGGCCTGATCCTGCTGGCCGAGCCCTTGCTGACGACGATTTTCTACGGCGGCGCTTTCACGGCAAACGACGTCGCGATGGCAACACCGGCTCTGATCGCCTATGCGCTCGGCTTGCTGGGATTCATTCTCGTCAAGGTGCTCGCCACAGGCTACTTCTCGCGGCAGGACGCGCGTACGCCGGTGCGCATCGGCGTGTTCGCGCTGACGCTGAATATGGGCCTCAACATCGTGCTGGTCGTCGGTCTCGTGCGGGCGGGCTACGCGGCGCCGCACGCTGGGCTCGCCGCCGCCACGACAGTGTCGGCGCTCGTCAACTCGGGCCTGCTGCTGCGCGGCTTGCTGCGCGCCGGCGTCTATAGTCCGCGATCCGGCTGGACGACCTTCGCCGCGCGCGTCGCCACCGCAACCGCCGTGATGAGCATCACTGTTTACTGGATTCAGCTCCGATTCGGCGATTGGACGGCGCTGAGCGTGACCGACCGCATCGCGGCATTGGGGCTCTGCGTCGCATCCGGGGCCGGCGTGTATTTCCTCTGCTGTTATCTGTTGGGCTTGAGGCCGGGAAGTCTTCGTGTGCAAAGGCCGCCTGCGATCCTATAATCCCGCACTCATCGTTCAATGGTGACGTAGATTTCGGGCCCGTGATGCAGTTGTATCGCTATCTCCCCGGTGCGGCCCGGTCTGCCGCGAACGCGCGAGTCGTCGCGATCGGCGCGTTCGACGGCGTGCATCTCGGACATCGCGCGATCCTCCGGGAGCTCGTGAGCCGCGGCAAAGCCCGCGGGCTTCCGGCCGCGGTCGTGTCTTTCGAGCCGATGCCGCGGGAGTTCTTCGCCCCGGCGAATCCGCCGGCCCGCCTGACGAGGTTTCGCGAAAAATTCGAGCTTTTGAATTCGCTGGCGATCGATGAGCTGGTTTGCGCGCGCTTCGGCTCGGTGCGGGACATGACACCGGAGGTATTCGTCTCCGAATTTCTGGTCGAGGGGCTCGCTGCCCGGCACGTCGTCGTCGGCGACGATTTTCACTACGCGGCGGGGCGCAGCGGCGATCTCGACACGCTGAAGCGCGCCGGCGCGGAGCTCGGCTTCGGCGTGACCGTGGTCCCCGGCGTACACTGGCAGGGCCAACGGATCAGCAGCACGGCCGTCCGACTTGCACTGCGTGCGGGAGACCTGGAAACTGCGCGGGGCATGCTCGGGCGCGACTACTCGATGTCGGGCCGGGTCGTGCGAGGCTTGGGCTTGGGACGCAAGCTCGGCTACCCGACCGCCAACGTGAGCCTGAGCCGTCTCCAGACCCCCGTGGACGGCATTTTCGCCGCGCGCGTCGGCGGCTTGGCGCCGCGGGCGCTCGACGGCGTCGCGAGCGTCGGCACTCGCCCGACGGTGGGCGGCGAGAAGCCGCTGCTCGAAGTGCACATATTCGATTTCGACCAGCATATTTACGGGGAGTACATCACGGTACAGTTCATTGAGCGCCTGCGCGAGGAACGCAAGTATTCGGATCTCGATTCAATGGTCGCGCAGATGCACGAGGACGCCTACGCCGCGCGCGCCGCGCTCGCCGCCTGACCGATCCCCGCTCGTTTCTCCAGCCGATGACCGACTACAAGGACACGCTCAATCTGCCCAGCACGAGCTTCCCTATGCGCGCGAATCTCGCGCAGCGCGAGCCTGCCGTGCTCACGCGTTGGGAGGAGCTCGACCTCTACGGGCGCATTCGAACCGCGCGCCACGGCTGCAAGCGCTTCGTGCTGCACGACGGCCCGCCATACGCCAACGGCGACATTCACCTGGGTCACGCGCTCAATCACGTGCTCAAGGATATGATCGTGAAGTCGCGGACGCTGGCCGGGCTCGACGCGCCCTTCGTCCCGGGATGGGATTGCCACGGGCTGCCTATCGAGCATCAAGTCGAGCGCAAACAAGGCAAAGTCGGCACGCGCCTGGACGCTCGACAGTTTCGCAAAGCCTGCCGCGAGTATGCGGCCCAGCAGATCGAGCGGCAGCGCGCCGATCTCAAGCGCCTCGGTGTCCTGGGGGATTGGGGCGACCCCTATCTGACCATGGATCCGCGTTACGAGGCCGAGCAACTCCGCGCCTTTGCCGCGCTGCTCGAGAAAGGCTTGGTATTTCGCGGCTACAAGCCGGTGCATTGGTGCATGGATTGCCGCTCGGCGCTGGCCGAGGCGGAAGTCGAATACCAGGACAAGCGCTCGTGGGCGGTGGACGTGCGTTTCAACGCGGTCGATCCCGCCGGCTTCGCCCGGCTTCTCGGCGTGACGCTCGAGCCCGGCGCCCGAGTCGCGGTGCCCATCTGGACGACGACGCCTTGGACGCTGCCGGGCAATCAGGCGGTCGCCCTCAACGCGAGCCTCGACTACAGCCTCGTCGAAGCGACGCTGGATCGGGGTCTCGAGCACTTGTTGGTCGCAACGGAGATGCTCGACTCGGTGCGCGAGCGCTATCGGCCGTCGACCTGGCGGCCACTGGCGCATGCGACAGGCGCAGTGTTCGAAGGCGTCGAGCTCGGGCACCCGTTCTACGACCGCGTAGTGCCGGTGGTGCTCGGCGAGCATGTCACGACCGAGGCCGGCACCGGCGCCGTGCACACCGCACCCGGCCACGGTCACGAGGACTTCGCGCTCGGCGTGAAGTATGGGCTGCCGCTCGATTGCCCCGTCGACGGCGACGGCAAGTATCTCTCGAACGTGCCGCTGCTGGCGGGCGAGCACATCGATCCGGCCAACGAGCACATCGTCGGCCTGCTCGAGGAGCGCGGCGCCTTGCTGCACAGCGCGAAAGTCGCCCATAGCTATCCGCACTGCTGGCGGCACAAGACGCCGGTGATCTTCCGCGCTACGCCGCAGTGGTTCATCGGCATGGACCGTGGCGGCCTGCGGGAACAGGCGCTGAAGGCGATCCGCGCGGTCGAGTGGACGCCGGGCTGGGGCGAGGAGCGGATTCGCGGCATGGTCGAGAGCCGTCCGGACTGGTGTATCTCGCGGCAGCGCACCTGGGGCGTGCCGATCACGCTGTTCGTCCACAAGGAATCGGGCGCGCTGCATCCGCGGACACCGGAGCTTGCGATGACCATCGCCGACCGCGTGCAGCACAACGGCATCGATCTGTGGTTCGAGCTCGATCCCGAGGAGCTGCTCGGCGAGGATGCCGGCGACTACGAGAAGGTCACCGATGTCATGGACGTATGGCTCGACTCAGGTCTCAGCCATGCGGTTGTCGGCACGCTGCGCGACGAAGTGTCGATGCCGGCCGATCTCTATCTCGAGGGATCCGATCAGCACCGCGGCTGGTTCCAATCGAGCCTGCTCACGTCGGTCGGCATGTTCGGCCGCGCGCCTTATCGCGGCGTGCTGACGCACGGTTTCACCGTCGACGAGCACGGCCATAAGATGTCGAAGTCGCTCGGCAACGTCGTCGAACCGCAGAAGGTCTATAAGACCCTCGGCGCGGATATCTTGAGGCTATGGGTCGCCGCGACGGACTATCGCGGCGAGATGAGCGCCTCCGAGGAGATCCTCAAGCGCGTCTCGGATGCCTACCGGCGCATGCGCAACACGCAGCGCTTCCTGCTCGGCAACCTGCATGGCTTCGATCCCGAGCTGCACGCAGTCGCACCGGCGGACATGATCGAGCTCGACCGCTGGGCCGTCGAGCGCGCGCGCGGGCTGCAGACGCAGGTCATCGACGCCTATGAGCGCTTCGAGTTCCATCACATCTACCACAAGGTGCACAATTTCTGCGTCCTCGACATGGGTGGGTTCTACCTCGACGTCATCAAGGATCGGCTCTATACGACGCGCGCCGACGGCAACGCGCGCCGCTCGGCGCAAACGGCCATGTACCACATCGCCGAGGCCATGGTGCGCTGGCTCGCGCCGATCTTGAGCTTCACCGCCGAGGAGATCTGGCAGGAGCTGCCGGGCGCTCGCGCCGAGTCGGTGTTCCTGGCGACCTGGCACGCGTTTCCCGAGGCCGCGGCGAAGCCGGCGCTCGATTGGGAAATGATCCTGAGCCTGCGTGAGACGGTTGCCAAGGAGCTCGAAAGGCTGCGCGTCGCCGGGCGCATCGGCGCGCCGCTCGACGCCGAGGTCGCGATCTATTGCTCCGGGGATCAACGGGCGGCGCTCGAGGCGCTCGGTGAGGAGCTGCGATTCATCCTGATCACTTCCGCCGCAAGCGTCGATCGGTCCGAGCAGCGGCCCGCCGATGCCGTGGAGAGCCGGCAGGGCGGGGCCGAGCTGTGGCTGACGGCCGCGCCGACGACGGCGACGAAGTGCGTGCGTTGCTGGCACCGCCGCGCCGACGTCGGCACGGATCCGGCGCATCCCGAGCTTTGCGCGCGTTGCGTCAGCAATGTCGCCGGCGCGGGCGAAACCCGCGCGTTTGCGTGAGCGCGTCATGAACGACACTGCGCCGGCTCGATCCCCGTTTCGGCTCGGCGCCTCGGCCTGGCTCGGGCTCACGCTTGCCGTGGTGGCGCTGGATCAATGGACCAAGGCGCTGATCATCGACGCGTTCGCCGAGTTCGACGCGATCGTCTTGTTGCCCGTGCTCGAGATCATGCGCCTGCACAACGAGGGCGCCGCCTTCAGCTTTCTCGCCGACGCTTCCGGCTGGCAACGATGGGCTTTCATCGTGCTGGGGCTGGTGGTGAGCCTCGGCATCTGCGTGTGGCTCTTGCGGCTGCCTGCGCGCGGGCAGAGCCTGCTTGCGGCAGGCTTGAGCCTGGTCATGGGGGGGGCGCTCGGAAACGTGATCGACCGGATTCGCTTCGGCTACGTCGTCGACTTCATCCGAGTGCACTACGAGCAGTGGTACTTCCCGGCGTTCAACGTCGCCGACTCGGCGATCACGGTCGGTGCCGCGCTACTGATATTGGACAGCCTGATTCATCGAGGCCCGGCAGAGGCCAAGCCGCCGCCCGGAAGCTGACCCGGGTCGAGCGCTGCCGGCTTGGCGCCGGCTTCTCGGCGGCCTACCAGCACTGAATGTCGGGGTCCGGTGCGGCCTGTTTGAGGCCCTGCGAGTCGATGCTGAACTGGGTGCAATCGGCGTCGGTGGTCATGTCCCTGCCGTTGATTCCGCCGCCGGGCGTCGGCACCGCGGTCGCCGTATATTGCGTCGCGTCCGCGACCGGGATGGCAAGCGTATAGACGCTGTTCTCGCTCATGCCGGTCATATTGAGCTGGCCGAAGTTGTTGGTGTAGGTGCGGTTCTGCAGGTAGAAGCGCTCCTGATTCGTCGCGAGCTGCAGCAAGGCGGCCTTCGCCTCGGTTCGCTGCGCGCGCATCGAATACTGCCGGTAGGCCGGGATCGCGATCATGCCGAGCACGGCGATGATGGCGACTGTGGCCATGAGCTCGATCAGTGAAAAGCCGAGGACCCGGCGCCGGGGCTGGAGGGCTTTTTTCGAGTAGCGTGTCTTGGAGTGCATTGGTCTGGTCCCTGAGTCGGTAGCGGCGCCGCCCGGCTCGTCCGTGAGCAGGGCGGCGCCTCGAGGTTACTGCGTGCTTTCCTGGCTCCAGAAGGTTCGGATCGGTGCATTTCCGAACCCCGGCGGGAAGCAGAACAAGCCCACGCAAGCCAGCGGCGGAGGCGTGCACTCATCGCCGACGCACTCCTCGCCCGGAGGAAAGT
>Ga0214471_10000343_pt1 | contig 41353 bp, 41 predicted proteins | sample RVTome_5_FD_207665 | JGI IMG/M metagenome (GOLD analysis project Ga0214471, IMG submission 207665) | Soil microbial communities from uranium-contaminated site in the Upper Colorado River Basin, Wyoming, United States - RVT142D155 | ecosystem: Environmental > Terrestrial > Soil > Contaminated >... | reverse complement strand
CGCGGGATCGTCCTCGCCGCCTACGAGCGGGCGAAGACGCTGCTCCAGACGAACATCGACGTTCTGCACCGGGTCGCGAAAAAGCTTCTGGAGAAGGAAGTGGTCGACGGCGCCGAGATCCAGCGGATCATCCAGGAGGGAAATCCGCCGGAAGGTCCCGTGGACGAGCCCGCGCCGGCAGGTGCGCCGGCCTGACCCCGGGGAGGGTCGACCCGTCATCGTGCCGCATCCCGTGAAAGCGATCCGCGTTCCGCTCCCCGGTGGGGTCCTCGACCTGTCCGGCCGCCCCCTCGTCATGGGAATCCTGAACGTGACGCCGGACTCCTTCTCCGACGGAGGTGCGTTCCGTTCCGTCGAAGAGGCGGTCGCGCGAGGATTGGAGATGGAGGCGGAGGGGGCTGCGATCCTCGATGTGGGGGGCGAGTCGAGCCGTCCGGGGTCGCTCCCCGTTTCGGCGGACGAGGAGATGCGCCGGGTGATCCCCGTCATCCGGGGGCTCGCCGCGAAGACGAAGTCGGTGATCTCGGTGGACACGACCAAGTCGGCCGTGGCGGTCGCCGCGGTCGCGGCGGGAGCGAGGATCGTGAACGACACGAGCGCCCTTGCGGACGACCCGGAAATGGCGGCGGCGGTCCGCTCGTCGGGGGCGGCCGTGGTTCTCATGCACCGGCGAGGGTCGACGGCGACGATGCAGGAGTCGCCGCACTACGACGACCTGTTCGACGAACTGCTGGCCGAACTGAGCGAGCGGATCGCCGCGGCGGAAGGCGCAGGGATCGACCCGGAGCGGATCCTCGTGGACCCCGGGATCGGATTCGGCAAGCGACTGTGCGACAACCTCGCGCTGCACCGGCATCTTGACCGGCTTCGGGGCCTCGGGCGGCCGATCGTCTTCGGCCCGTCGCGGAAATCGTTCATAGGAACCCTCACCGGCGCTCCGCCGGCGGACCGGGCATTCGGCACAGCGGCGGCCGTCACGGTGGCGGTGTTGCGAGGCGCCCACGTGGTGCGCGTCCACGATGTGAAGGAGATGCGCGAAGTGGTCGAAGTGGCGTACGCGATCCGGGGGGAGGCGCCATGGTAGACAGTCTCCTCTCCACCCGGGCGATCGACGTCCTCGACATTCTCCTCGTCGCCTTCATCGTCTACTGGGTTCTTCTGTTGATCCGTGGGACGCGGGCCGTCCAGATGCTCTTCGGCCTGCTGATCCTGATGGTGATGTACGTCGGCGCAAAAAAGGCCGGTATGGTCACCTTCCAGTGGCTGGTCGGGAACTTCCTCGAAAACCTCCTCGTGGTCCTCGTGGTCGTCTTCCAGAGCGAGATCCGCCGCGGGCTCGCCAAGATCGGGCAGTGGCGCCTCGTCGGCGGGAAGGGGAACGTCCCCGACCCGGACATGATCGACCAGATCGCCCAATGCGCCTTCCTGCTGGCGGGGGAACGCACCGGCGCGATCCTCCTCCTGGAGCGCGAGATGGGGCTCCAGGAGCTCGTCGAACACGGCAAGAAGCTCGACGCGATCTTTTCCCACGAACTGGCCGCCTCGATTTTCGCGACGAACTCGCCGGTGCACGACGGGGCGGTGGTGATCCGGCGAAACCGGATCGCGGCGGCCGGGGTCATCCTCCCCATTCCGGCCGCATCGGTGGAGACGCGCGGGATGGGCACCCGGCACCGGGCGGCGTTCGGCGTGGCGTCCGAAACGGACGCGGTGGCGGTGGTCGTTTCCGAAGAGACGGGAAACGTCACGGTCTTCTCGAACCGTTCCGCGAACCGCGCCGAAACCGTGCAGCAGCTGCGGGACGCGCTCGGGTTGCTGTTCCGCTTGGAGGTGGCGCCCCGTGAACGCGTCTGACCTGTTCCGCCCCCTTCGGGGGTTCGCGAGCCGGAACCTCGGGCTGAAAGCCGTCGCCCTCGCGCTCGCCGTGGCGGCGTGGTGGTTCGTCGCGGGGGAGAGCAAGGTGCTGGTCAGCTACACCCTCCCGCTGGAGATCCGCAACGTGCCGAAGGATCTGACGATCACGAACAAGGCCGAGCGGCAGGTGGAGGTGCGCCTTTCCGGGCCGTCGTCCATCTTGTCGGGGATGCGCCCTTCGGAGATCTCCGCGGCCGTCGACCTGGCGGCCGGGCACGCGGGGCGCCAATTCTTCACCCTGGACGATCGGTCGGTGAAAGTCCCTCCGGGGATCAGGGTGCAGAGGATCTACCCTTCATCGATCGAGGTGATCCTCGACCGGACGGAGCGGCGGATGATCGCGGTGGCGGCCCGGATCGGCGGCGGGACATCGCTCCGCAAACGCGTCGCGAATGTGGAGATCGATCCGCCGTCCGTCGAGGTCGAGGCGCTCCCGGAAGAGTTCGCGCGCATGCCCGTGATCTACACGGAGGAAATCCTCCCGGACCGGACAGACCGCGCGTACTCCGCGGTCGCACGCGTGGAAATGCGCGAAGCGCATGCTAAACTCGTCGGAAATCCGAGCGTTCGCGTGAGGATCGACTTCCGGAAATAGGAGGACTCCAGCGGTGGGAAGGCTTTTCGGAACTGACGGCGTGCGAGGGGTAGCCAACACCGACCCGATGACCGTGGAGACCGCGCTTGCGATGGGTCAGGCGGCGGCGCACCTGTTTCGCGGAAAGAACGGCCGGCACAAGATCGTGATCGGGAAGGACACTCGTCTGTCCGGCTACATGTTCGAGACGGCGCTGTCCGCCGGGATCTGCGCGATGGGCGGCGACGTCCTGCTCGTGGGGCCGATGCCCACCCCCGGGATCGCCTTCCTCACCCATTCGATGCGTGCCGACGCCGGCGTCGTCATCTCCGCATCCCACAACCCATATCCCGACAACGGGATCAAGTTCTTCGGCCGCGACGGCTTCAAGCTCCCCGATGACGTCGAGGACCGGATCGAGAGCCTGATGTACGGCGAGCTCCTCAAGGAGGATCGCCCCCCGTCGCCGCAGATCGGAAAGGCGCAGCGGATCGACGACGCGACCGGCCGGTACATCGTTTACCTGAAGAGCACCTACCCGGCGCACCTCTCCCTGGAACGGATGCGCATCGTCGTGGATTGCGCAAACGGCGCTGCTTACCGGATCGCCCCCCAGGTGTTCGCGGAGCTGGGCGCCGAGGTGATCCCGATCGGCGTCTCCCCCAATGGGGTGAACATCAATGACCAGTGCGGCTCCCTCTACCCGGAGGTCGTGTCGGCGAAGGTACGGGATGCCCGCGCCGACATCGGGATCTCGCTGGACGGCGACGCGGACCGGGTGATCGTGGTGGACGAGAAGGGAGGGATCCTGGACGGCGACCGGATCATGGCGATCTGCGCCGGTGAGATGGCCCGCAAGGGAGGATTGGCGAAAAACACGGTGGTGGCCACCGCCATGAGCAACCTCGGCCTCGAACTATACCTCAAGGAGCGGAAGATCAAGCTCCTGCGCGCACCGGTAGGGGACCGGTACGTCGTCGAGGCGATGCGGGCCGGCAAGTACAACTTCGGAGGGGAACAGTCGGGCCATCTGATCTTCCTCGACCACGCCACGACGGGCGACGGGGTGCTCGCGGCGCTGCAGCTGCTCGGCATCATGGTCGGGTCCGGAAAGAAGCTCTCCGAGCTGGGGAGGGAACTGGCGGTCTTCCCCCAGATGCTGCACAACATCCGGATGAAGCATCGGGTGCCGCTCGAGGCGATGAAGGGGTTCCGGAAGGCCCAGGCGGAATTCGAGAAGGCGCTCGGGAGCCGGGGACGGATCGTCGTCCGGTACAGCGGGACGGAGCCGCTGCTTCGCATCATGGTGGAAGGGGAGAAACCGGACGAGGTCGAGGCGATCGTGAATGCCCTGTCCGAGAAGGCGAGGGAGGAATCCCGGTGACGCGAACGCGGAAGCGGCTCGGGGTCAACATCGACCATGTGGCAACGCTGCGCCAGGCTCGGCGGGGACAGGTCCCGGAACCGGCGGCCGCGGCGTCGATCGCCGAGCTTTACGGAGCCGACGGGATCACGGTCCATCTGCGGGAGGACCGGCGTCACATCCAGGACCGGGACCTCGAGGTGCTGAAGCGGGTCGTGACGACGCGGATCAACCTCGAGATGGCGGCGACCGAAGAGATCACGCGGATCGCCTGCGGGCTGATACCGTACTCGTGCACGCTGGTCCCGGAAAAACGCGAGGAGATCACGACCGAGGGGGGGCTGGATGTCCTGGGGCACCGGGATGCGATGGTCCAAACGACGGCGCGGTTGAAAAACGCCGGGATCGTCGTCAGCATGTTCATCGACCCGGACCTCCCCCAGGTTCGCGCTTCGCGGCAGGCGGGGGCGGACGCGATCGAGATCCACACCGGGACGTTCTGCGAGGCGGTCGGCACGGGGAAGCACGAGGCTGAGCTGGCGAAGATCCGCGCGGCCGCGGCGTTCGGCGCCTCCATCGGGCTCAAGGTCTTCGCGGGCCACGGGCTCGACGTCCGAAACATCGTCCCCATCCTCGACATCCCGGAGATCGAGGAGTTCAACATCGGTCACAGCATCATCGCCCGGGCGGTCTTCCTCGGGCTGCCCGCCGCCGTGAAAGAGATCGCGGACCTCATCCACGGGGCGTGACAAAGTGCTTCATTTCATAAATACGGCAACGAAACAGAAGGATCCTGCGGAGTCGCCGCAGGAGGGGGGGCGCCCCACTACGAGCTTCGCGCTGCTGGGGTACCCCCGCAGTAGGAAGAACGGGGGGCAAAGTGAGGCCGGTCTCCAGGGTTCCGTTTCCGAAGATGCCGTGCACCGAGAGGGACGATGCGCCGCCTCCGGCGAGGCGCCCGACCGAGGCGTACCAATGCGGTACGGTGAGGGAGGGGAACGATGCCGGGGCGGATGCAGCGGGCATCGAATGCCGGGATCTGAGGGAATGGAGCCCTGGAGACCGGTGCGCAGCCGTGCAGGTTCATCGCACGGCGAGCCACGAACGGAGCCCCGCCCTCCGAGGCGACGCAGCCGGAGGATTGAGGCTGTATGATCGCCGGGATCGGTGTGGACATCGTCGACATCGCGCGGATCCAGGCGCTGCTGGACCGGTACGGCGAACGGTTCCTGCGCCGCGTGTACACCGAGGCGGAAGCGGCCTACGCGATGAGCGGTGCGAACGCGGCGGAACGGCTTGCCGGGCGTTTCGCCGTGAAGGAATCGGTGATGAAGGCGCTCGGGACGGGGAAGTCGCAAGGGATCCTGTGGCGCGACGTCGAGACGTTGCGGGGACGATTCGGGAAACCCGAGGTCCATCTGCACGGGCAGGCGGTGAAATGGGCGAAGATGCGGGGCGGCGGCGCGGTGCACGTGTCGATCACCCATGACGGAGGGAAGGCGTTGGCGTTCGTGATCCTCGAAAAGGCGGGTGGGGAATAGATGAAAATCGTGACGGCACGACAGATGGCCGAACTGGATCGGGTGACGATCCACACGTACGGCATCCCCGCTCTGGTAATGATGGAGAACGCGGGGCGGTCGTGCACGGACCGGATATTCCGGATCCTCGAGGAGAAGGCGGGCGGCTCCCAGGAGGCGTCCGTGGCGGTGGTGTGCGGCAAGGGGAACAACGGCGGTGACGGGATGGTGATCGCCCGGCACCTGCACAACCGGGGCGCCTATGTCGAGGTCTTCCTCCTGTCCGAGGAGAACGACCTGTCGGCCGACGCGCGGACCCAGCACGAGATCCTTCGGCGGATGGACGTCGAGGTCCGGGTGATCCGGGACACGGAAGGGGTGGAGGACCTGCGCACCTATCTCGAGGAGGTCCACCTGTGCGTGGACGCGATCCTCGGGACGGGCCTCGCGTCCCCGCTGTCCGGGATCGTGCGCGAGGTGGTCGAGGCGATCAATCTCTCGATGGCCCCCGTCTTCGCCGTGGACATCCCGACCGGGATCGACGCGACGACCGGGCGGATCATGGGCGAGGCGATCCGCGCCGAATTCACGGGGACCTTCGGGCTGCTGAAGCTGGGACACGTCCTGCTCCCGGGCTCGATCCATTGCGGCGAAACGGAGATCTACGACATCGGGATCCCCCCGCGGGCGGTGTTCGACGCGCAGATCAATACCGAGGCGCTGGACGAGCAGATCGTGAAAAGCATGCTCTCCGTGCGCCCGCCCGACTTCCACAAGGGAGACGCGGGAAGGGTCCACATCGTCGGCGGGTCGCCAGGGATGACGGGCGCTCCATGCCTGGCCGGATCGGCTGCGCTGCGCATGGGGGCGGGTCTCATCACCGTGATCACGCCGGAGTCGCTGCGGCCGATCGTCGAGTCGAAGCAGATGGAGGTGATGACCCGCGGGATCCCGGACGGCGGGACGGGGTACTTCGCGCCCGGAATGATCCCCGCGCTGATGGAGGTCCTTTCGAAGGCGGACGTGGTCGTCGTCGGGCCGGGACTGGGGATGACCGAGACGATGCCCGCGTTCGTGAAGGAACTGATCCCGATGATCAAGGTTCCGTTCCTGCTCGACGCCGACGCGCTGAACGCCTTGTCGGGGGACGCGGTCTCCCTGCAGGGGGCGACGGCCCCGTGCATCCTTACCCCGCACCCGGGGGAGATGGCGCGGCTGATGAGGGAGACGATCGAATCGATCGAGGCGACGCGGATCGATTCTGCGCGGCATCTGGCCGAAGAGGAGCGGGTCACGGTGATCCTCAAGGGGGCGCGCACGGTCGTGGCGACGCCGAAGGGGGACATCTTCATCAACACGACGGGGAATCCGTACATGGCGTCGGGCGGCATGGGCGACGCCTTGACCGGGATGATCGCGGGTCTCGCCTCCCAGGGGCTCTCGCCGAACGATGCCGCCTGCGCGGGCGTCTTCCTGCACGGCATGTCGGCCGACCTGCTGGTCCACGACCACCCGATGACCCCGGTGACGGCGACCGACGTGATCGGCAACATCCGGGGGGCGCTGCAGCACACCCTCGGCGAGCCCGAGCCGGAAGAGTAAACCTCCCCCAGCCAGAGGGGGACATTCCTGCCAAGGGGGGACATTCCTGGTCCTGACCCGGGATGAAGGGAAGGAGTGTCCTCCCACTGCGGAAGGAGTGTCCTCCGCCAGGAGCGGAATCGCTGCGAGCGGGATTATCAAGATGTGTGAAAAACTGTATCTGCGTCTCACATCCAACTCTCCCGCTGACACCCTTGAGATCGCGCGGGAGCTGGGCGCGGCGCTTCGCCCCGGTGACGTCGTCGCCCTCTACGGCGACCTCGGCGCCGGGAAGACGCTCTTCTGCAAGGGGGTGGGGGAGGCGCTCGGGATCCCTCCCGGCCGGATCGTCAGCCCGACCTTCACGATCGTGACGGAGCACGCGGGCCCGGTCCCGCTCACGCACATCGACGTCTTCCGCCTTTCGGGGGCGCGGGAGGCGGACGAGATCGGGATGCGCGAGCTCCTGTCGGGCGACGGCGTCTGCCTGGTGGAGTGGGCGGAAAAGATCGAGGAACTGTTGCCAAGGGATTGTATACAGGTTAGATTCTTTTTTTCGGGCGACGACCGAAGAGAGATTTCGATCGCCGCCCCGGACCTCCCGGGGTTCGACGAATTCCGGGCACGGTCCATACGCTTCCAACAAGGAGGGTGACGCGAGCGATGGCACTCATTGTCCAGAAGTACGGCGGAACCTCGGTCGGCACCGTCGAGAAGATCAAGAACGTGGCGAAGAGGGTTGCACGGACGAAGGAGCAGGGGAACGACGTCGTCGTGGTCGTCTCCGCGATGTCCGGCGAGACGAACCGGCTTCTCGGGCTGGCGAACCAGATATCGGAGATGCCGAGCGAGCGGGAGCTCGACGTAGTCGCTTCCACCGGCGAGCAGGTGACGATCGGGCTGCTGGCGATCGCACTCACCGAGATGGGGTGCAAGGCGAAGTCGTTCTGCGGCTTCCAGATCCCCGTGCTGACCGACGAGGCGTACGTGAAGGCGCGGATCCGGGAGATCCGGGGCGAGACGATCACGAAGGCGCTGAAGGAAGGATACGTCGCCGTCGTGGCCGGTTTCCAGGGGATCGACAACACCGGGTCGATCACCACGCTCGGGCGCGGCGGATCCGACACCAGCGCCGTGGCCGTGGCGGCGGCGCTCAAGGCGGACGTCTGCGAGATCTACACGGACGTGGACGGCGTGTACACCACCGACCCGAACATCTGCTCCGACGCCCGGAAGCTCGACAAGATCTCCTTCGAGGAGATGCTCGAGCTCGCCTCCCTGGGCGCCAAGGTGCTGCAGATCCGCTCGGTGGAGTTCGGGATGAAGTACGGGGTTCGGATCCACGTCCGCTCCTCGTTCAACGATAACCAGGGAACGATCGTAACGACGGAGGAGGAGATCATGGAAACGGCGGTGGTGTCCGGCGTGGCGCACAGCAAGAACGAGGCGAAGATCACGGTGGTCAAGGTTCCCGACCGCCCGGGAATCGCGGCGAAGATCTTCAAGCCGCTGTCGGGAGCGAACATCGTGGTCGACGTCATCGTCCAGAACGTCTCCGTCACCGGGTTCACGGACCTGACGTATACGATCGGGCGCACCGACTACAAGAAGGCGATGCAGATCACCGAGAAGGCGGCGAAGGACGTGGGGGCGGAGCGGGTCGTCGGCGACGACAAGATCGCCAAGGTCTCCATCGTCGGCATGGCGATGCGCTCCCATTCCGGAGTGGCGCTGAAGGTGTTCGAGACGCTGGCGGGCGAGGGGATCAACATCCTCGGGATCTCCACCTCGGAGATCAAGATCTCCGTCCTCATCGAGGAGAAGTACACCGAGCTTGCCGTGCGCGTGCTCCACGCGGCGTTTGACTTGGGAAACCCCGCCTGACCGCGGCGCATCGAACGCAGAGTACCGGATCGGAAGGACGAGGCGGCGAATGAAAAAAGTGTATCTGTACGACACGACGCTGCGGGACGGGACCCAGTCCGAAGAGGTCTCGCTGTCCGTGCTCGACAAGGTCGCGATCGCCGAGAAGCTGGACGAGTTCGGCATCCACTACATCGAGGGCGGCTACCCGGGCAGCAACCCGAAGGACAAGGAGTTCTTCGAGCGGGCGCGAAAGATGCGCTGGAAGAACTCGGTCCTGTGCGCCTTCGGGATGACCCGCCGGGTGGGGAAGAAGGTCGACGAGGACGCCAACATGAAGGCGCTCGTCGCGGCGGGGACGCCGGTCATCACGGTGGTGGGGAAGTCGTGGGACTTCCACGTCATCGAGGCGCTGCGCACCACCCTCGAGGAGAACCTGCACGCCGTCAAGGACACGGTGGCGTACCTGAAGAAGAACGCCGACAAGGTCTTCTTCGACGCCGAGCATTTCTTCGACGGGTACGCGCACAACCCGAAATACGCGATGAAGGTGCTGGCGGCCGCGGTCGAAGCGGGGGCGGACGTCCTGGTTCTTTGCGATACGAATGGCGGCTCGCTCCCGTCCGACATCTCGCGGATCGTGAAGGAGGTCCGCAAGGCGACCTCCACGGCGATCGGGATCCACACGCACAACGACGGCGAGATGGCGGTGGCCACCACTCTCGCGGCCGTGGAGAGCGGTGCCACCCAGGTGCAGGGAACGATCAACGGGTACGGGGAACGGTGCGGGAACGCGAACCTGTGCTCCATCCTCCCCGCGCTGATGCTCAAGATGGGGCGGGAGGTCCTTCCGAAGGGGCAGCTGCGGAAGCTGACCGACCTGTCGCGCTACGTGGCCGAGGTGGCCAACGTCGGGCAATGGCTCCACGCGCCGTACGTCGGGAACGCGGCGTTCGCGCACAAGGGGGGGATGCACGTCTCCGCCATCCGCCGGCACACGAAGACGTACGAGCACGTGGAGCCCGAGACGGTGGGAAACCACCGTCGGGTGCTGATCTCCGACCTCTCCGGGCGCAGCAACATCCTCTCGAAGATCCAGGAAACGGGGCTCAAGTTCAAGGCGAACGACCCCAACACCGAAAAGATCCTCGACGAGATCAAGGAGCTCGAGCACAAGGGGTTCCAGTTCGAGGGGGCGGACGCCTCGTTCGAGCTGTTGGCGCGCCGCGCGATGGGGGAGCACGAGCCGTTTTTCGAACTGATGGGATTCCGGGTGATCGACGAAAAGCGGTCCGAGGACGAGGCGCCGATCGCCGAGGCGACGATCCGGATCGCCGTCGACGGCAAGGCGGAGCACACGGCGGCGCTGGGGAACGGCCCGGTAAACGCCATGGACAACGCCCTGCGGAAGGCGCTGGAGAAATTCTACCCGGAAGTCGCCGAGGTGAAACTTCTCGACTACAAGGTCCGCGTGATCCAGCAGGGAGGGACAGGCTCCTCGGTACGCGTCTTGATTAAATCCGGCGACAGGGACGAGATCTGGGGCACCGTGGGCGTGTCCCACAACATCATCGAGGCGTCCTGGCAGGCGCTGGTGGACAGCATCCGGTACAAACTTTGGAGGACGCGGCGTGCCGAAACAGGGGAGCAGGGAGGGTAGCCGCGGGAAACGACGCGGCGTCCTTGTTCTTTCCCTGATCCTCCTTGTCTGGAATGTTCTCGCTTCGGCCGGGCGAGTCGCATCGGGCGTCTTTACCCCTGCCATAGCCAGGATCGACGGTTCTTCCGTCCTCCGGCCCGTTCCCGACAACGAAGCGGTACTCCATTTCGCCGAAAGCCCCCGGAGCGGACCGCTTACGATCCGACAGAAATACCTCCTTGGAAAACGGATAGATATCAATCTGGCTTCCTTGGCGGAGATCTCGGATCTGCCCGGGATCTCCGACACGGTCGCCGCCGCCCTGGTGAAAGAACGGGATCGCCTGGGGCGATTCCGCTCTCCCGAAGACCTTCTCGGCGTCAAGGGGATCAAGGCGAAGCGGCTGCAGAAAATCCTTCCCTTTCTTGCCAATATGCCGAATAATTGACACGTTCAGTCTTATAATATTGATTGGGATGGAGGACAGATGTTCCGATCGATCCGGAACGATATCAAGGTCATCTTCGAGAGGGACCCCGCCGCGCGCAGCGTGCTCGAGATCTTCCTCTGCTACCCCGGTTTCCACGCCGTCCGGTTCCACCACCTCGCCCACTGGCTCTGGACGCACGAGATCCGCGTCCTCGCCCGCTTCGTTTCCCACATCTCGCGATCCGTCACGGGGATCGAGATCCACCCGGGAGCGACGATCGGCGAAGGGTTCTTCATCGATCACGGCATGGGCGTGGTGATCGGGGAGACGTCGGAGATCGGAAACAACGTCACCCTGTACCATGGCGTGACCCTCGGCGGAACGAGCTGGAACAAGGGAAAGCGCCACCCGACCCTCGAGGACAACGTGATCGTCGGGGCGGGGGCGGCGATCCTCGGGGCGATCCGCGTCGGACACGACTCCAAGATCGGCTCCGGGTCGGTGGTGAACAGGGAAGTGCCGCCCAACTCGACGGTCGTAGGGATCCCGGGGCGCGTCGTCTACCGCGAAGGGAACGTCTACAACGACCCGACCGGCGTAGCGGGAACGCCCGATCCGGAAGGGAAGGCGATCCAGTGCCTGACCGAGCAGATCTTCGCCCTCGAGAAACGGGTCGAGGAGCTGGCGAAGCGCGTCGAGGAGGCGCCGCACCCCGCGGAGGCGAGGACCGGAACGTGAAGATCACCACCCGGGGGCGGTATGCCGTGATGGCCATGGTCTCGCTGGCCGCGGCGTCCCGCGGGAACCCCGTTCCGATCCAGACGATCGCGAAACGGGAGTCGATCCCGGAGCCGTACCTGCAGCAGCTTTTTCTGCGGCTGCGCAAGCAGAACATCGTGAAGAGCGTTCGGGGGCCCGGGGGCGGGTTCATCCTCGCCCGGGACCCCGCGGAGATCACCGTCGGTGAGATCATCCGGACGGCGGAAGGGAAGGCCGCGCGGGTAGGGTGCCGGCAGTCCGGGGTCGCGTGCGGGATGATCGACCGGTGCCGGACGCAGGGGATGTGGGACACCCTCGAAGCCCGGATCGAGGAGTTTCTCGATTCGATGTCCGTGCGGGACCTGTTCGAGGATCGCGCGGAAACGCGCGAGGAGGTGGAGGCGTGAGGAGGATCTATTTCGACCACAACGCCTCGACCCCGGTCCACCCGGAAGTGGCGGCCGCCGTGCAGCCGTTCCTCGGGGATCTCTTCGGGAACCCGTCCAGCATCCACTGGGCGGGGCGGGACGTCCGCAAGGCGGTGGAAGACGCGCGGGCGGAGATCGCCTCCTTCTACGGATGCCGCCCGCTCGAGGTCGTCATCACGAGCTCCGGGACCGAGGCCGACAACCTCGCGGTGAAAGGGGTGGCGTACCGGCCGGGGAACGCGGGGAAACACATCGTCACGTCGCAGGTGGAGCACCCGGCGATCATGAACACGTGCCGGTTCCTCGAGACACAGGGGTTCCGCGTCACGTACGTCCCGGTGAACCGCCAGGGCATCGTGGAGCCCGACGCGGTCCGGAGCGCAATGGCGAAGGATACGATCCTCGTCTCCATCATGGCTGCGAACAACGAGACCGGGTGCCTGATGCCCGTCGGCGAGATCGGCGCGATCGCGAGGGAGGCGGGCGCGCTCATGCACACCGACGCGGTCCAGGCGACCGGCAAGGTTCCGCTCGCGTGGGAGACGCTTCCCGTGGACCTGCTCACGTTTTCCGGACACAAGGTGAACGGCCTGAAGGGTGCGGGCGGTCTCCTCGTCCGGAGGGGGATGGAGATCGAGGCGGTGCTGCACGGGGGGCACCAGGAGCGGGGACGGCGGGGCGGCACCGAGAACGTGGTGGGGATCGTCGGGATGGGGAAGGCGTTCTCCCTCCTGTCGAAGAACATGGCGGAGGAGGCGGCCGAGGTCCGCCGGCTTCGGGACGCGTTCGAGCGGGCGCTGTTCGCGCGGATCCCCGACATCGTGCTGAACGGGCACCCCACCCTGCGGCTTCCGAACACGGTAAATCTCTCGTTCCGGTTCGTGGAAGGGGAGGCGCTGCTGCTGAACCTCGACATGATGGGAATCGCCTGCTCCTCGGGCTCCGCCTGCACCTCGGGGTCGCTCGTGGGGTCGCCGATCCTGGCGGCGATGGGGGCCGACCCGACGGATTCCCAGGGCGCCCTCCGGTTCTCCCTCGGGTACGGGAATACGGACGACGACGTGGCTTACGCGGTGGACGCCATCGAGACGGTCGTCGACAAGTTGCGGGCGATGTCGCCGCTGTACCACCCCCGGGAGGCGAAGTGGCAAAATACCCGGTCATAATAATGTCTCCCGCTCACGCCGGTTCCATTGATGGGGGAGGACACACCTTCCCGCAGTGGGGGGACACTCCTTCCCATGGGGGGGGACACTCCTGGTTTTCTCGTCGAAAAAACAAGGAGTGTCCCCCACTGCTAGGAATGTCCCCCTTGGCCAGGTATGTCCCCCCTGCCGTTGGTGTCGATACGCCCCCTCGTCTTCTGAGGTACTGCCCATGACGAGGGGGCGTATATTGGCGGCGATGAGCGGCGGAGTCGACTCCTCCGTGGCGGCTCTGCTCCTCCAGCGGGACGGCTGGGAGGTCATCGGGATCTCGATGGATCTCTACGACTATTCGGCCGTCACGCGGGATCGCGAAGGGACATGCTGCTCTCTGGACGACCTGTACGACGCCCGGCGCGTGTGCGACCTCCTGGGGATCCCGTACTACGTCCTCAACCTGCGGGACGAATTTCGCAGGGAGGTGATCGACCCGTTCGTCCGCGAGTACACGGCGGGCCGCACGCCGAATCCGTGCATCCTGTGCAACGAGCACCTGAAATTCCGCGCGCTGCTGCGCAAGGCCGACGAGCTCGGGGCGGAAGGGGTCGCAACGGGGCATTATGCGGTCATCCGCACGGAGCCCGACGGGCGGTGCCGCCTCTTCGCCTCGCCGGACGTCCGGAAGGACCAGTCGTACTTCCTCTATTCGCTCGACTCCGACCGGCTCCGGCGGATCCGGTTCCCCGTGGGGGATATGATGAAGGAGCAGGTTCGGGAGATCGCCCTCGGCGCGGGGCTGCCGGTGTACGAGAAGCGGGAGAGCCAGGACATCTGCTTCGTCACCGACGATTCCTACGCCCGGTTCCTCGAGAGCAGGGGGATCAGCGAGGACCGCGGGCGCTTCGTGGACCGGGGAGGGAACTTCCTGGGGAACCACAAGGGGATCCTGCGGTACACGGTCGGGCAGCGGAAAGGGCTCGGGATCGCCTCGAAGGAGCCGCTCTACGTCGTGGCGATCGACGCCGAAAAGAACGAGATCGTTCTCGGGAGCGACGGAGAGACGTTTTCCGGGGGCGCGATGGTCATCTCCCCGACCTTCGTTTCCGGCTCTCCCCCGGGGGAGGAGTTCCGCGCGACCGCCCGGGTGCGGTACCACCACCCCGGGGCACCCTGCACGGTGAGGGCGGCGGGAGATCGCCTCGCGGTCGCCTTCGATACAGCCCAGCGCAGCGTGTCCCCCGGGCAGGCCCTCGTCCTTTACGACGGGGACGAGGTGTTGGGCGGGGGCTGGATCGAATGCGCGTGCGCGGTCGCCTCTCGGTCGTAACCGTCGGCTGCAAGGCGAACTTCGCCGACTCCGCGGCGATCCTCGCCCATGCGGCGCGCGCCGGGTTCGAGGTGGTGGGGGACGGAGCCCCGGCCGACGTCCTGGTCATCAACAGCTGCACCGTCACACGCCGGGCCGACCGGGATTGCCGGGCATTGGCCCGGCGGCTGCGCCGCGCGCATCCGGGCGCGGTTCTCGTGATGACCGGCTGCTTCGCCGAAACGACCCCCGAAGCCCGCGCGTCCGTGCCCGAGGTGGACCATTGGCTGGGAATTCGCGAGCCGTCCGGCCTGCCGCTGCTGCTCCGCTTCCTGGCCGGGAACGCGCCTCCGCCCGACGAGGAGTTATCCGATTTCGCTGCTGCCCGGCTGCTGGGGCACAGCCGCGTATTTTTAAAGGTCCAGGACGGGTGCGACGCGGCGTGCGCCTATTGCGTCGTGCCGAAAGCGCGGGGGGCCGGACGGTCCCTGCCGCGGCGGGAGGTCGTCGAGCGCGCGGTCCGGGCGGAGCGGGACGGAGCCCGGGAGATCGTCCTGACAGGAATCCACACGGGGCGGTACGGTGCCGACCGCGGTGACCGTGACGGCCTCGCGGGGCTCGTCGAAGGGCTTCTCCAGGCGACTTCCGGGTGCAGGTTCCGTCTCGGATCGGTCGAGCCCCTCGAGATCTCGTCCGCGCTCGTTTCCCTCCTTTCCAAGGAGGGCCGTCTCTGCCCGCACCTCCACGTTCCGCTGCAGGGCGGTTCCGACCGGGTCCTCCTGCGGATGCGCCGGCCATATACGGCGAGGCAGTATCGTGAGAGACTGGATCTGCTCGCCGCCGAGGTCCCGGGCATCCGGCTGGGGGCCGACGTGATCGCCGGGTTTCCGGGGGAGACCCGGGACGATTTCGAGGAGACGATGCGGCTGATCCGCGATACCCCGTTGAGCTACCTCCACGCATTTCCGTACTCCCCCCGGGCCGGTACCGAGAGCGCGGGATGGACGGACGACGTGTCCGCGGCGGAGAAGACGCGGAGGGTCGCGCGCCTTCGGGAGGCGGACGTCGCGATGCGCAGGGAGTACCTCGGAAAGCAGGTGGGGAAAACGTTGGTCGCAGCGGCGTCGGCGAGAGATCCGAAGACCGGGGAGATGCGTGGGACCACGGAAAATTACGCCGAAGCGGTCTTCCGCGCGGCGATCGCCGCGCGGGGGGACCTGATCCCCGTCCGGATCGACGCCGTTCGCGGCGAACACCTGGAAGGGACGGCCGTTTGACGTATTCCACGTTCGAGGAACGGATCGGATACCGATTCTCCGCTCCGGATCTGCTGGAGGAGGCGTTACGGCACGGGTCCGCCCCCGGGCAAGAGGATGGGAAGCGGTCGTACGAGCGGCTCGAATTCCTGGGGGATGCCGTACTGAATCTCTGCGTCGCGCAGGAGATGTACCGGTTGCTGCCGCTGGCGGGGGAGGGGGTCCTCACCAAGGCGCGCGCCTCGATCATCAACAACCGGAACCTGGCGAAGGTCGCGGAGCGGATCGGCGTCCCGGGATCGCTTCGGATCGACCCGTCCGTCCGCAGGACGGGGGTCGGGGTAACCCGGAAGATGGCGGCCGACGCGGTGGAGGCGGTCATCGGGGCGATCTTCCTCGACGGCGGGCACGAGGCGGCCCTCCGGTTTGTGCAGAGCCATTTCCGGCTTCCGGACCTGATGGGCGCGCTGGTCGCCGGGTTCGACGCGAAGTCCCGGCTGCAGGAGTGGTGCCAGAGCGAGCATCTGCCCCTTCCGGCGTACACCCTCCTCTCCGCCGAGGGGCCGCCGCACGATCGGCTCTTCCGGGTGGAAGTCCGGGTGGAGGGGCAGCCGATGGCGGGGGGAACCGGGAGGTCACGCAAGGAGGCGGAGATGGACGCGGCATCGAAAACGATCTCGTTTCTCCTGGCCGCCGGCGGAGAGACTCCGTGAACCGGAAATCGGGGTTTGTCGCCCTGCTGGGCCGTCCCAACGTCGGTAAATCGACCCTGCTCAACCGGATCGTGCGCGCCAAGATCGCGATCGTCACGCGGAAGCCGCAGACGACGCGGGACCGGATCGCGGGGATTCTCACGGAGACCCGGGGGCAGATCGTCTTCCTCGACAGTCCCGGGATCCACAAGCCGACGAGGGCACTCAATTCCCACATGGTCCGCACCGCATGCCGGATCGGCGAAGAGGCCGACATCGTCGCCCACGTGATCGACGACCGTCCGGTGGGGAAAGGCCCGGAGGACGCGATGGTCCGCGGGATCCTCGAGAAGATCCCGGTCCCGCGCATCCTCGTGGTGAACAAGGTCGACCGGATCGGCCGGGCGGCGGCGGACGAAGTCCGGAAGAGTCTCTCGCGGGACGATTTTTACGCCGCGTCGTTCCTCGTCTCCGCGACGAAAGGAGACGGTGTGGAGGCGTTCGTGACCGCGCTCTTCGCGCGCTTGCCCGAGGGGCCGGCATTCTATCCCGAAGAGGACCTTACCGACCTCCCGATGCGTTTCATCGCGAAGGAGGTGATCCGTGAAAAGCTCTTCGAGGGGCTCGCCGAGGAGATCCCCTACAGCATTGCCGTGCGGATCGACGAATACAAGGAAGAGCCGGAGAAGAACCTGATCCGCATCCGGGCCGAGATTCTCGTGGAGCGGGATTCCCAGAAGGGGATCGTGATCGGGAAGGGCGGCGCGTTCCTCAAGAAGGTCGGCATGGCCTCGCGTCTCGAGCTCGAGAAGGAAACGGGATCGCGGGTATACCTGGAACTGTTCGTCGTCGTGGAACGGGACTGGTCGAGGAGCGAATCGATGTTGAGGCATCTGGGATATGAGCCCGGCTGAGTTCACCGTGGCGCTGGTCGGGCGCCCGAATGTGGGAAAGTCCACCCTCTTCAACCGGATGGTGCGGAAGCGGCGCGCCATCACGTTCGACCAGCCGGGGATCACGCGGGACCTGGTCGCGGAGCCGGTGGAGTTCGACGGCCGCCGTTTCCTCCTGGTCGACACCGGCGGGTACATGACGGGCGAGGGCGAGGACGACCTCCTTCCGAAGATCCGGGGGCAGGTCCTGCGGGCGGTCTACGAGTCCGACCTGGTCGTCTTCCTTGTCGATTCCCGCGACGGGTTGCTCCCCCTGGACAAGGAGATCGCGGGCATGCTGCGGGAGCGGGGAAAACCGGTCCTCCTCGCGGCGAACAAGGTGGACGCGAAGGAAGGCAGGGAAGGAGTCTTCCAGTTCCATGCCTTCTCCGTCGACACGATCCATCCCGTTTCCGCCGAGCATGGCACGGGGGTATCCGAACTGCTCGAGGCGATCGTTGCGCGGATTCCCGCCCGGACCGACGCCGGGGATGCCACGGAGTCGACGGAGGCCGACCTTCCGCGGATCGCCGTGGTGGGGCGGCCGAACGTGGGAAAGTCGACGCTCGTCAACACGCTGGCCGGGTTCGAGAGGGTCATCGCCTCGGAGATCCCCGGCACAACGCGCGACGCGGTCGACGTGATGGTGGAGCGGGACGGAAGGAAGTACCTGCTGATCGACACCGCGGGGATCCGCGCGAAGCGAAAGACCGAAGGGGCGGTGGAAATCTTCTCCGTGATGAAGAGCCTCGACTCGATCAAGCGGTGCGACCTCGCGATCCTGCTGATCGACGGCCCCGGGGGGCTTACCCATCAGGACCGCCAGGTCCTGCGCTACATCCTCGACGAGGAGCGCGCTGTGGTCGTCGCCGCGAACAAGGCCGACGCGTGGCCCACGGAGGAGGCGCGCCGGAAGGGGTTGCGCGCGGTCGCGGAAGGGCTCGATTACGCTTCGTACGCGCCCGTGGTCCCCACGGTGGCCACCTCGGGGAAAGGATTCCAGCAGCTCTTCCGGAAGATCGAGGAGGCCAGCGCGAACTTCCTCCTGCGCGTCCCGACGGGGCTGCTGAACCGGATGGCGCAGTCGTTCCTCTACACCGTGCCGATCCCGTCCCCGCAGGGGAGGAACCGCGCTTTCTACATGACGCAGGTCGGGGTCGCCCCGCCCTCCTTCGCCGTTTTCGTGAAGGATCGCCGGGGGATCCCGGACTCCTTCACCCGCTACCTGCAGAACAAGATCCGCGACCGCTTCGGCTTCGAGGGTTCGCCCGTCCGCGTCGTCTACCGGGAGCGATGACCCGCGCCCTCCTGCAGGGGATCAAGGGCGGCTTCATTTTTTACGTCGGGAATTCAGCAAGTTGAATCTTCTTTACGGTTCCTTCTTCCGCATCATTTGTTTTATAATCATTGATTCCTTCTTCGCGGCGGCGTACCTGTACGGGGCCAGCGTCATCGGAGGTCCGGAGCGTACGGGCAGGGAGGGGTCCACCCGGGAAGTGGAGGCAGAAGAACCGGTTGCGTCGACTGGCGGCGATTGACATCGGCACGAACACGATCCGGATGCTCGTCGCGGATCGCGGCGGGAGGCGGGCCGTCCCCGTCGCCTGGCGGCGGGCAGTCGTCGGGCTGGGGCGCCGCCTTCGGGAAACCGGCCGGATCGGAGATGCGGAGTTCGAGGCGGCCCTCGGCGTCCTTCGGGGATTCCGCCGGGAGATGCGGGACGGGGGGGGCGTCGAGTACCGGGCGTGCGGCACCGCCTGCCTTCGGGAGGCTGAAAACCGCGCCGACTTCCTGGAGGCGGCCGCGGGCGAAGGGATCGACATCGAAGTGATCGGGCCAGCCGAGGAGGCGCGCCTCACCTGGGAGGGGATCCGGTGGGCGGTCGCCGGCAGGCCGGGAGACGTGGCGATGGACATCGGCGGGGGAAGCACCGAGTTCGCCTTCGGGCCCCGTGAGGGGGAGTCGGTTTCCCTTCCGACGGGAGTGGTCGTTCTGTCCACACTCCTGCCGCTGTCGAACCCGCCGGAGCCGTGGGAACTTCGCGCCGTATCCTATTACGCGGCGGGGCGGATCGAGGACGGGACCCGGCCGTTCGGACGCCGGAGATTTCGCCGGTTGATCGGCACGGCGGGAACGTTCACGACGCTGGCGGCGATGGAGCGGGGGATGACCCGGTACGACCCGGACCGGATCAACGGGGCGAGGCTTTCCGGGGCCGCTGTACGGCGGTGGGCCGACCGGCTCGGGCGGATGACGGACGCGCAGCGGCTTCGCGTGCCGGGGATGGAGAAGGGACGGGAACGGTACATCGTTCCCGGGGCGCTGCTGATCGTCGCGGCGATGGAGCGTTTCCGTTTGAACGGGGTGACGGTGAGCGACGCCGGGCTCCTCGAGGGGATCCTCGCGGGCGTCGGACGAAACGGGGGAGAGGACGGATGAAAAAGGAATCGGGGAATGCGTCGGCGGGGGAAATGGTGGAAGGGTTGACGTTCGACGACGTGCTGCTGATCCCGGAGGAGTCCGCCGTGATCCCGAAGGAAGTCGACGTGACCGTCCATCTCACCCCCGATATCCGCTTGAACATCCCGCTCGTGTCCGCCGCGATGGACACGGTAACGGAGTCGGACACCGCGATCGCCATGGCCCGCGAGGGGGGGATCGGGATCATCCACCGGAACAACACCCCGGACGAGCAGGCGACCGAGGTGGACCGGGTGAAGAAATCCGAGAGCGGCATGATCTCCGACCCGATCACGGTCGATCCCGACCAGCGCGTCGTCGAGGCCCTCGAGGTGATGAAGAAGTACCGGATCTCGGGGCTGCCGGTCACCCGGGACGGGAAGCTCGTCGGGATCCTCACCAACCGCGACCTGCGGTTCGAGACGAATTTCGAGCAGCCGATCCGCAGCGTGATGACCAAGGACGACCTGGTCACCGTGCCCGTGGGGACGACGCTCGATCAGGCCCGGGAGATCCTCCACAGGAACCGGATCGAGAAGCTCCTCGTCGTGGACGGACGGAACAACCTCAAGGGGCTCATCACGATCAAGGACATCCTGAAGATCACGAAGTATCCCAATGCCTGCAAGGACGCGCTCGGAAGGCTGCGCGTCGGAGCGGCGGTCAGCGTGTCCGGCTGGGAGGAACGGGTCCAGAAGCTCCTCAAGGCGGGTGTGGACATCGTCTGCGTCGACACGGCGCACGGGCATTCGCGGGACGTCCTGCGGGTCGTAAGTGCCATCCGCACGACCTTCCGCGGGGTGCGGATGATCGCGGGGAACGTCGCCACGGGCGAGGGGACCGAGGCGCTGATCAAGGCCGGGGTCGACGCCGTCAAGGTGGGCGTCGGTCCGGGGTCGATCTGCACGACCCGCGTCGTGGCGGGCGTCGGGGTTCCGCAGTTCACGGCGATCGTGCGGTGCGCGAAGGCGGCGAAGAGGAAAGGTGTCACCATCATGGCGGACGGCGGGATCAAATATTCCGGGGACATCACGAAGGCGATGGCGGCGGGCGCCTCTTCCGTGATGATCGGCTCCCTTTTCGCGGGGACCGAGGAGAGCCCGGGTGAGATGATCCTGTACCAGGGCCGCGCCTACAAGGTGTACCGCGGGATGGGGTCGCTGGAGGCGATGAAGAAGGGGAGCAAGGACCGGTATTTCCAGTCCCACGTCGAGACGGAGAGCAAGCTCGTCCCCGAGGGGATCGAGGGCCGGGTTCCCAACCGGGGCCCGCTGGCGGGCGTCGTCTTCCAGCTCGTCGGCGGGTTGAAGGCGGGGATGGGGTACGTGGGGGCGCGGAACATCGGGGAGCTGCAGAAGCGGGCGAGTTTCCTGAAGGTCACGCCGGCCGGGCTGCGCGAGAGCCACGTGCACGACGTGATCATCACGAAGGAAGCCCCGAACTACCGGGTGGAGTAGCGCATTGGACGGAAAGATCCTCATCCTCGATTTCGGGTCGCAATACACGATGCTCATCGCGCGGCGCGTGAGGGAGCAGTGCGTCTACAGCGAGATCCACCCCTACAACGTGGGGACGGAGTTCGTGCGCGACTTCGCTCCGGCCGGGATCATCCTCTCCGGCGGACCGTCCAGCGTGTACGACGCCGACGCGCCGCGGATCTCAAGGGATGTGCTCGCGCTGGGAATCCCCGTGCTGGGGATCTGCTACGGGATGCAGCTCGTGGCGGACCTGCTGGGCGGCAAGGTCGGGCGGTCGGAGGACCGGGAGTACGGGGTCGCCAGCATCCGGGGACAATGGGGGAGCCCCCTCTTCCTCGGGATCGAGGAGTTCCGCCACGACATGGAGATCCCGGTCTGGATGAGCCACGGAGACCGGATCGACGAGCTGCCGAAGGGGTTCTCGTCCATCGCGCGGTCGGTGAGCTCGCCGGTCGCCGCGATGTCGAATCACGAGGGGACGATCTTCGGCGTGCAGTTCCACCCCGAGGTGGTTCACACCCCCCGGGGCACGGAGATCCTCGCCAACTTCCTGTTCCGCGTCTGCGATCTTTCCCCCGACTGGACGATGCACTCCTTCATCGAGAGCAGCGTGAAGAAGATCCGCGAGATGACGGGGACGGATGGGGTCGTTCTCGGCCTCTCCGGAGGGGTCGACTCTTCCGTCGCGGCGGTGCTCCTGCACAGGGCGATCGGCGACCGGCTCACCTGCATCTTCGTCGACAACGGGCTGCTGCGCGGCGGGGAGGCGGAGGAGGTCGTTCGGACCTTCCGCGACGCGATCGGGCTGCGGCTCGATTTCGTCGACGCCTCCACCCGGTTCCTCGAGGCGCTCGCCGGCGTGGAGGACCCGGAACGGAAACGGAAAATCATCGGGGAGCTCTTCGTTCGCATCTTCGAGGAGGAGGCGCGGAAGATCCCCGGCGTCGGCTTCCTCGCGCAGGGGACCCTCTACCCGGACGTGATCGAGAGCGTGTCGTTCAAGGGTCCCTCCGCCGTCATCAAATCCCACCACAACGTGGGGGGGCTGCCGGAAAGGATGCACCTGAAGCTCGTCGAGCCGCTGCGCGAGCTGTTCAAGGACGAGGTGCGCGAGCTGGGACGGGAGCTCGGGGTGCCTGCCCGCGTGCTCGAGCGGCAGCCGTTCCCGGGGCCGGGTCTCGCGGTCCGCATCATCGGTCCGGTCACCGGAGAGCGTCTGCGCGTTCTGCGCGAGGCCGACGCGATCGTCGACGCGGAGATCCGGGCGGCCGGGCTCTACGAGTCGATCTGGCAGTCGTTCGCCGTCCTTCTCCCGATCAAGACGGTCGGCGTGATGGGGGATTTCCGGACCTATGAGAACGTCGTCGCCGTCCGGGCGGTTCACAGCCAGGACGGGATGACCGCCGACTGGGTGCGGCTCCCGTACGACGTGCTGCAGCGGATCTCCACGCGGATCATCAACGAGGTGAAGGGGATCAACCGCGTCGCGTACGACATCTCCTCGAAGCCCCCGGGAACCATCGAGTGGGAATGAAGAGCTTCGTCCACCTCCACCTCCATTCGGAATACAGCCTCCTCGACGGAACGATCCAGTTCAAGTCCCTGATCGAGCGGGCGAAGAAGCTTTCGATGCCCGCCGTCGCCGTCACCGATCACGGCGGGATGATGGGTACGATCGCGTTCTACGAGGAGGCGTTGAAGGGGGGCGTGAAGCCGATCCTCGGTACGGAAATCTACGTCGCCCCGGGTTCCAGGGCGGAGCGGAAAGTCGCACCGACCGGCGAATACGCCTATCACCTGATCCTGCTGGCGGAAAACGAGATCGGGTACGGCAACCTCATGAAGCTCTCCTCCCTCGCCCACACGGAAGGGTTCTACTACCGTCCACGGGTCGACAAGGAATTGCTGCGGAGATACTCGGAGGGATTGATCGCCACGTCGGCGTGCCTCCAGGGCGAGATCCCGTTCGCGATGGGTGCCGAGGGCGAGGCGAAGGCCCTCGAGGTTCTCGAGGAGTACAAGTCGATCTTCACCGACGGACGTTTCTACCTGGAGATCCAGGACAACGGACTGCCCGACCAGGCGAAGATGAACCCGCTGCTCGTCGCGCTGGCGCGGCGGACCGGGACCCCGCTGGTCGCGACGAACGATTGCCACTACCTCAATCCCGGGGACGACAAGCTCCAGGAGATCCTTCTCTGCCTGCAGACGGGGAAGACGATCTCGGATCCGACCCGGATGCGGTTCGGGTCGGACCAGTTCTACGTGAAGACCGCCGAGGAGTTCGAGCGGGCGTTCGGGCACGCCGCCCCCGACGCCCTCGAGAACACGCTGGCGATCGCGGAGCGGTGCAACGTGAAGATCGAGCTCGGGGTGAACAAGCTCCCCGAGATCGCCCTGCCCCCCGGGGTGAGCGCGGACGGGAAGCTGCGGGAGATGGCGACGGCGGGGCTCGAGCGGCGGCTCGCGGAGCGGTCGCAGCGGGAAGGGACGCTGCCGAAGGGGCTCGTGGAGGAGTACCGGCGCCGCCTCGCGTACGAGCTCTCCGTCATCGAGAAGACCGGGTACGCCAGCTACTTCCTGATCGTCGCCGACTTCATCGGCTGGGCGAAGGACGGAAAGATCCCGGTGGGGCCGGGCCGCGGCAGCGCGGCGGGAAGCCTGGTCGCGTACTGCGCGCGGATCACCGAGGTCGATCCGATCCGGTACAAGCTCCTCTTCGAGCGGTTCCTGAACCCCGAGAGGGTGAGCCTCCCCGACATCGACTGCGACTTCTGCAAGAACCGCCGCGAGGAAGTGATCGCCTACGTCCAGCGAAAATACGGGGAGGAGAACGTCGCCCAGCTCATCACGTTCGGGACGTGGAAGCCCCGGGGCGCCGTCCGCGACGTGGGGAGGGTCCTCGAGATGCCGTACGCCGAGGTCGACCGGATCGCCAAGATGATCCCGGCCGACCTGGGGATGACGGTGGCGGATGCGCTGAAGGCGGAGCCGCGCTTCCAGGAAATGATCGATGCGAACCCGAAGGTCGCCGACCTCTTCCGCTTCGCGGGGGAGATCGAGGGGCGCAACCGGCACGCGGGAACCCACGCCTCTGCGGTGGTGATCGCCAACCGGCCGATCACGGAGTACTGCCCCCTGTACCGGCAGGCCACGGGCGAGATCACGACCCAGTACGGGATGGACCCGATCGCCCGGGTGGGGCTCGTCAAGTTCGACTTCCTCGGATTGCGCACGCTGACCGCCATCGACGACACGCGGAAGCTTCTCAAGGAGATCCGGGGGATCGAGATCGACATGAACGCCCTCGAGCTCACCGACGTGGAAACGTACGAGGTGCTGGGGGGCGGCGACACGGTGGGGGTCTTCCAGGCGGAGAGCGCGGGGTTCACCCAGCTCGTCAAGAACCTCAAGCCCGACCAGTTCAGCCACCTGGTCGACATGGTCGCGCTGTACCGCCCCGGCCCGCTCCAGAGCGGCATGGCGACCGATTTCGTGGAGCGCCGGCACGGCAGGCGGAAGGCGGAGTTCCTCCATCCCAGGCTGAAGGAGATCCTCGGGGACACGTACGGCGTCATGGTGTACCAGGAGCAGGTGATGGAGATCGCCAAGACCCTGGCCGGGTTCACGATGGGCGAGGCCGACGTCCTCCGGAAGGCGATGGGGAAGAAGGACGACGCCCTGATGGAGCGCCAGAAAGCCCACTTCGTGGAGGGAGCGAAGAAGAACGGGATCCCCGAGGGGAAAGCGGTCGCGATCTTCGACCTCATGGCGCAGTTCGGGGGGTACGGCTTCAACAAGTCCCACAGCGCCGCGTACGCCCTCCTGGCGTACCAGACCGCGTACCTCAAGACGCATTACCCCCTCGAGTACTTCAGCGCCCTGATGACCTCCGAGTCCGGGGACACGGACAAGATCATCCGGTACATCGGGTATTGCCGGGAGAAGGGGATCCCGATCCTCCCGCCGGACGTGAACGAATCGCGGTACGCCTTCTTCCCGTGCCTCCCGGCGATCCGCTTCGGCCTTTCCGCCATCAAGGGGCTCGGCGCCTCGGCGATCGAGGCCATCCTCGAGGCGCGCCGGGAGAGCCCCTTCCGCTCCGTCCGCGACCTCCTCTCGCGGGTCGACCTGCGGAAGGTGAACAAGCGGGCGGTGGAGAGCCTGATCAAGTCCGGGGCCCTCGACTCCCTCGAGCCCGACCGCGGCAAGGTCTTCGCGGAGCTCCCGTCCCTCATCGAGGAGGCGCAGGCCGAGGTCCGCCGGCGGGAGTCCGGCCAGTTCACGCTCTTCGGCGAGGGGTCCGGTGGGAGCCCGCGGAAGCGGGAGCGGAAAGGGGAGCCCGCGGCGGCTTCCTGGTCCCGCCCGGAGCAGCTCGCCTTCGAGAAGGAGACGCTGGGCTTCTACATCACGGGACACCCGATGGACTCCTTCGCCGGGGAGATCGCGCTGTACGCGAACACGACCACCGGGGGGCTCTCCGCGCTGAAGCACGACGCCGAGGTCCGGATCGGCGGCCTCGTCACGGGGCTGAAGGAGAGGATGACCCGCCGGGGCGACAAGATGGCCAACTGGACTTTGGAGGACCTCGAGGGGACGGTGGACGTCGTCGTCTTCCCGAAGCAGCTGCCGGAGTGCCGCGAGGCGCTGGCGAGCCCGGAGCCCGTCTTCCTCGTCGGCAGGGTCAGCATCGAGGAGCAGGGGATGAAGATCGTCGCGGAGGAGGTCTTCCGGATGGAGAACGTCCGGGAGCGGCTCGCCAAGTCGGTCCACTTCCACCTCCTTCTGGACCGGATGGCTCCCGGGGACGTCGCCGAGCTGCGCCAGACGATCCTCCGGAACGCCGGGGAGAAGAAGGGGTTCCTCCACGCGATCCGCCCGGGGGAGTTCGACGCGGTGATCGCCCTCCCCGACGGATGCGGCGTGACGCCATCGCTGGAGCTGGCGCGGGAGCTTCGCGGCCGGTTCGGCTACGACGTCCTCCGCCTCCACGGATGATCCCGGAATCGCGCGACGAGCGCGCCCTCCTCGTCTACGCCCACCGGAAGCGGGCCCGCGGCCCGGCGGCGGTGCTTCACGTCGCCGAGGTGATGGACGAGCTGAAGGACCTCGTCCTGGCGGCCGGGGCGAAGGTGGTGGCTTCCAGGGTGCAAAGCGTCGACGCGGAGAACCCGGCCACGGTCGTCGGGAAGGGGACGATCGCCCGCCTGAAAGAGGAGCTCGAAACGCTGGGGGCAAACCTGGTGGTCTTCCAGAACCTGCTCAAGCCGAAGCAGCAGGCGCTTCTCGAGGAGGAGCTCGACGTGAAGACCCTCGACCGGCGGGAGGTCATCCTCGACATCTTCGCCCGGCGGGCGCGCACCCGGGAGGGAAAACTCCAGGTGGAGCTCGCCCAGCTTTCTTTCCGGCTCGGAAGGCTCGCGGGTGGGCGGAAGGAGCTGTCACGGCTCGGCGGCGGGATCGGCACCCGGGGACCGGGAGAGAAGAAGCTCGAGGAGGATCGCCGCCGCATCCGCGCGCAGATACGGCAGCTCGAGCGGGAGCTGACCACAGTTCGCCGGACGCGTTCGCTCCACTATCAACGCCGACGGGAAGTCGGGTTTCCGGTGGTCGCGCTCGTCGGGTACACCAACGCCGGTAAATCGACCCTCTTCAACCGGCTCACGGGGGCCGACGTCTTCGTCGCGGACCAGCTCTTCGCCACGCTCGACCCCACCGCCCGGAAATTCCGTCTTCCCGGCGGCAGGGAGGCGATCCTCGTCGACACGGTGGGGTTCATCCACGATCTCCCGGCCGAGCTGCGGCAGGCGTTCCTCGCGACCCTCGAGGGGATCGGGGAGGCGGACCTCCTCCTCCACGTCGCGGACGGGAGCTCCGAGGCGATGGAAAGCAACATCGGATCGGTGAACGCGATCCTCGGGGAACTGTCGTTTCGCGAGAAGCCGATCGTCCTCCTGATGAACAAGCGCGACCGTTGCCTCCACGGGACACCGCCGCAGGAAGGGGCGCTGTGGATTTCCGCGAAGTCGGGGGAGGGGATCCCGGAACTACTGACGCTGATCGAAAGGGAACTATGGTTCCATCGCCCGCAAGAGAACGTTTCGACGCCGCCCGCCTGATCAACCTCGCCAACGGGCTGACGGCGGCGCGGGTCCTCCTGGTCCCCTACTTCGCGTACCTGCTGATCTCCGGGCGCGGGAAGGCGGCGCTGCTCGTGTTCGCCGTCTGCGGGGCGACGGACGCGCTCGACGGGATCCTGGCCCGCTGGCTGCGGCAGCGGACGCTGGTCGGGACGCTCCTCGACCCGATCGCCGACAAGCTGCTGATGGCGACCGCCTTCATCGTCCTCTCCTACGTCCACATCGCCCCCCTGCGGCTCGCGATCATGGTGATCAGCAGGGACATCATCATCCTCACGGGAAGCCTGATCTACCTCCTCATGTTCGAAGCGAGCGACATCCGGGCGACGGGGCTCAGCAAGGCGAACACGGTGGTCCAGATCCTGACGGTCATCTACTTCCTCGCGATCGCGGCGTTTCCCGTGGAGGCGGCCGCGCTGGGAACGGGAAAGGGGACCTTCCCCGACCGGGGCGTCACGCTGACGTGCGCGGTCACGACGGTCGCCTCCGGGCTCCAGTACCTGTACATCGGCCTCCGGAAGCTCTCCAATGCGTGAGGGCGCAGAGAACGTTTCGTCACGGAGCGGAGTCCGCGTCGAGGCCGTGACTCCCGGATCTCCCGCGGATCGTGCCGGGATCGTCGCCGGGGACCGGATCCTCTCCGCGTCGGGTCACCCCGTGGAGGACCTCCTCGATCTTCATTTCCTCACTTCGAGGAGCCGGTTCACCCTCGCGTGGCGGGACAAGTCCGGAGGCGGCCGGAAAAAGGAGTTTCGCCTCCAGGGAGAGACCCCGGGAATTTTCCCCGAGCCGATCCGCGTACGTCGCTGCCGAAACCGGTGCATCTTCTGCTTCGTCCACCAGCTGCCGAGGGGTCTTCGGCGCACCCTGTACGTGAAGGATGAGGACGTCCGCCTCTCTTTCCTTCACGGGCAATACGTCACCTTCACGGATCTTTCCGAAGAGGAAGCGGCGAAGATCGTCCGTTACCGTCTCTCTCCGCTCTACGTGTCGATCCACACGACCGACCCGGAGCTGCGCCGGCGGATGCTCGGAAACCCGCGGGTGAACGACGTGATGCGCGTGATGCGGCGATTGACCCGCGCCGGGATCGCCCTTCATGGCCAGATCGTCGTCTGCCCCGGCCTCAACGACGGCGCGGAACTCGCCCGAACCCTCCGGGAGCTCTCCGGCCTTCGTCCCGGGCTCCGCACGGTGGCGGTGGTCCCGGTGGGTCTCACTTCCCATCGGGCCGGACTGCCGCCGTTGCGCCCGGTAACGCGAGGCGAGGCGGGGGAGACGCTCGATCTGCTTCGCGCGCTGGGCAGGGAATTCGGGAAAGGAACGGACGGGGAACCGTTCGCCGTCGCCGCCGACGAATATTACCTGAAGGCGGGACGGGACGTTCCCGGCCGTTCGTCGTACGGGTCGTTTGCGCAGATCGAAAACGGAGTGGGGCTGGTCCGGCGATTCCTGGACGAGGCGTCCTCTCTGTTCCGAAGGAGACGCTGGCCGGGCGGCGCCGTGGGGGGTACCGTGGTAACGGGCTGTTCTGCTTCTTCCCTTATCGCGGATTTTCTTAAGAAATTCTCCTCCAGGGCGGGGGCGCGGTTCGTCGCGGCGCCGGTCGTCAACCTCCTGATGGGGGAAAGCGTCACCGTTACCGGGCTGCTCGGCGGAAACGACATCGCGGAGGCCGTCCGGGGGCGTGTCCGCGGGACGTTGTACATCCCCTCGGTCACCCTTCGGGACGCGGGGGACCTGTTCCTCGACGGGCTCTCTCCATCGGTGCTCTCGCGGCGGATCGGTGCGCAGATCACCCTTTTCGAGCCGACGCCCAGGGGGTTCCTCGACGCCGTCTACCCGCGGAACCGTCCGGAATATCATTGACATTTCCTTCGGCAGCCGGTAAATTCATTGATCCTGATCGGAGGGATGGGCGATTAGCTCAGATGGTTAGAGTACCTGCTTGACATGCAGGGGGTCACTGGTTCAAGTCCAGTATCGCCCACCATTTCTCCCCCCCGAACGGCGCATCGCGTACGGCACCTCAACCTGCCGGCAGGGCGAGGCAATTTGTTTTTTGCCGGAAATCCGCAGGGAGTTTGCGCAGGGATGACGCTCCTCGAGTTGGCCAGGAAGGAAGGGAAGGCGAAGGTCGCCATCGCCGCCAGGGTGGATGGCGCGGTGAAGGACCTCGCGCGCACGTTTGCCGACGGAGCGAAGGTCGAATGGGTCCTCCCATACGACCCGGACGGCGTGGAGATCCTCCGCCACAGCACGGCCCACGTCATGGCCGCCGCCGTCAAGGAACTCTTCCCTGAGGCGATGATCACGATCGGTCCGGCCATCGAAAACGGGTTCTATTACGATTTCGACGTCGAGACGCCGTTCACCCCGGAAGACCTCGTCCGGATCGAGGATCGGATGCGCGAGATCGTCAAGGCCGATCTTCCGTTCGTTCGTGAAGAGGCGACGAAGGAGCAGGCGCGCGTCCTGTTCCCCGGGGAGCCGTACAAGGAGGAACTGCTTGCCGACATCCCCGACGAGACGGTTTCCCTCTACCGGATGGGAAACTTCCTCGACCTGTGCAGGGGACCGCACGTGCCGGGGACGGGCCGGGTAGGCGCATTTCACCTGATGACCACCGCCGGGGCCTACTGGCGCGGCGATTCGAAGAACAAGATGCTCACGCGGATCTACGGGATCGCCTTCGCGTCGAAAAAGGAGCTCGACGAGCATCTGCGGATCCTCGAGGAGATCAAGAAGCGGGACCACCGGAAGATCGGCCGGGAGCTCGACCTGTTCAGCGTGACGGACGACATCGGGCCGGGGCTCATCCTCTGGCACCCGAAGGGATCGATCGTCCGCAGGGTCATGGAGGATTTCTGGCGGGAGGAGCACGTGAAGGCGGGGTACGACCTGGTCTTCTCGCCGCACATCGCGCGTCTCGAGCTTTGGCGGATCAGCGGGCACACGGATTTCTACCGGCAGGCGATGTTCTCCCCGATCGACATCGAGGGGCAGGAATACCAGCTGAAGCCGATGAACTGCCCGTTCCACATACAGATCTACAAGTCCCGCATGCGTTCGTACCGCGACCTGCCGATCCGCTACGCGGAACTGGGAACGGTGTACCGCTACGAGCCGTCCGGAACGCTGCACGGGCTGCTTCGCGTTCGTGGTTTCACCCAGGACGACGCGCACCTGTTCCTGCGTCCCGACCAGCTCGACGACGAGATCTTCACCCTCCTCGACTTCACGCTCTTCGTGTTGCGGGCGTTCGGGTTCGACCGGTACGACATCTACCTTTCCACCCGCCCGGTGAAATACGCGGGAACGCCCGAACAGTGGGACCAGGCCGAGAGCGCCCTGCGGAAATCCCTCGAGCGGAAAGGGATCCCCTTCGAGGTCGACCCGGGGGAAGGGGTTTTCTACGGGCCGAAGATCGACATCAAGATCAAGGACATGCTCGGGCGCTCCTGGCAATGCTCCACGATCCAGGTGGACTTCAACAATCCCGAGCGGTTCGACGCGACCTATGTCGCCGATGACGGCGCACCGCGGCGCGCGATCATGATCCACCGCGCGCTGATGGGGTCGCTGGAACGGTTCTTCGGCGTCCTGGTGGAACATTACGCGGGCGCCTTCCCGGTGTGGCTCGCCCCGGTGCAGGCCGATGTCGTACCGGTGACGGAGAAGCAGAACGCGTTCGCGCGGGAGGTCGTCGCGAAACTCCGCGCCGGCGGGTTCCGGGCGGAGGGCGATTACCGCAACGAAAAGCTCGGGTACAAGATCCGCGAGTCCCAGCTGAACAAGGTCCCGTACGCGCTCGTCGTGGGCGAGCGGGAGGCGGAAGCGCAAATGGTATCCCCGCGCCGGCGTGGAGGGGAGCAGCTTCCCGCCATGCCGATCGAGGCGTTCGTCGAACGGCTTCGCGGGGAAGCGGTCAACCGGACGGAGTAAAGGAGGACGTCATCGCCAAGGAATCCAGAATCAACGAGCAGATCCAGGTCCCGGAAGTCCGTCTCGTGGGCCCCGAAGGGGAGCAGTTGGGTGTCGTGAACACGTCGGAGGCGCTCCAGCGCGCGAGGGCCCAGGACCTCGACCTGGTCGAAGTGGCCCCCATGGCCGCGCCTCCGGTCTGCCGGATCATGGATTTCGGCAAGTTCAAGTACATCACGAGCAAGCGGGAGCAGGAGGCGAGGAAGAAGCAGACCGTCATCCAGGTCAAGGAGATCAAGGTCCGGCCGAAAACGGAAGAGCACGACCTGAACACGAAGTTGAAGCATATCCGCCGCTTCCTCGAGGAGGGCGACAAGGTCAAGGTGACCGTCCGGTTCCGCGGGCGGGAGCTCGCCTACGCCTCGCAGAGCGGCTTCGAGGTTCTGAAGCACATCGTGGAAGCGATCGCCGACATCTCGAAGGTGGAGTCCGCTCCGAAGATGGAAGGGAAGACGATGATGGCCATCGTCTCCCCCACGATGCATAAAAAGAAGCCCGCGGGCGGCGGCGAAAAGCCGGCGGCGCCGTCTCCAACGGCAGCGCCGAAGGATGCGCAGCAAGCGACGACCGCGCCACCGGCGCAGAAACAGGAGGGGTAGGTCATGCCGAAGATGAAATCGAACCGGGGCGCGAGCAAGAGGTTTCGCGCGACCGGGGCGGGTGGGATCAAGCGCGCCAAGTCCGGGAAGAGTCACATACTGACGTCGAAGGACCGGAAGAGAAAACGGGCGCTGCGCAAGTCGGCTCTCGTCCACCATACGAACGAAAAGTCGATCCGCCGCCTGCTGCCGTACCTGTAAAGGCGAACGCCGACCAACTGCGAAGAACAAGGTAGAAGGGAAACGACATGCCTCGCGTAAAAAGAGCCGTACATTCGCACAAGAAGCGCCGCGCCATCCTCAAGCTCGCCAAGGGGTTCCGCGGCGGCCACGGAAACCTGCTGCGCTCCGCCAAGGAAGCGGTCGCGCGCGCCCTGCGGTATGCCTACCGCGACCGGCGTAACGTCAAGCGGGAGTTCCGTGCCCTCTGGATCGTCCGCGTCAACGCCGCCGCCCGCGAGAACGGGCTCTCCTACAGCCAGTTTTTATTCGGGCTGAAAAAGGCGGGCGTCGAGGTCGACCGGAAAATCCTCGCGGACCTCGCCGTCAACGATCCCGCCGGGTTTCGCGCGATCGCCGAACGGTCCAAAGCCGCCCTGGCGTAACGGGGAGGTCCTGGGCTTGCCCGGCACCTCCGAGCAGATCACGCGCCTCCGCGAAGAGGGGATGGCGGCCATCGCCGCCGCGCGCAGCGAGAGCGACCTCCTCGACGCGAAAGGCCGCTTCTTCGGAAAGAAAGGCGCCGTCTCCGGGATCCTGAAGGGCGTCGCAGGCCTTCCCGTGGAGGAGCGCAAGGCGATCGGAGATCTGGCGAACCGCGCGCGCGCGGAGCTCGAATCCGCGTTCGACGCCCGGCTTGCCGGGATCCGCGAACAGGAGCGGGGCCGAAGCGAGGGGCGGGAGCGGATCGACGTCACCCTGCCCGGAAGGGCCCCGATGCCGGGTCACCGGCATCCCGTCTCGCAGACGATGTCGGACATCCTCTCCGCCTTCCGTCGGCTCGGCTTTTCCGTCCAGTGCGGGCCGGACGTCGAGACGGATTATTACAACTTCGAGGCCCTCAACTTTCCTCCGGAGCACCCGGCGCGCGACATGCAGGATACGTTCTACGTCGAATCCGGGACCGGCGATCTCGTTCTTCGCACCCACACCTCGCCGGTCCAGATCCGGACGATGGAGCGGAGGAAGCCTCCGGTCCGGATCATCGCGCCCGGAACGGTCTACCGGTCCGACTCCGACATCACGCACTCCCCGATGTTCCACCAGGTGGAAGGGCTCGCGGTCGACAGGGACATCACGATGGCCGACCTCAAGGGGCTGCTCACCGAGTTCTGCCGGATGACCTTCGGCCCCACGACGCCGGTCCGGTTCCGCCCGAGCTATTTTCCGTTCACCGAGCCGTCCGCCGAGATGGACATCCGATGCGTCCTCTGCGGAGGGTCGGGGTGCCGGGTGTGCAAGGAGTCCGGGTGGCTCGAGATCCTCGGCGCGGGAATGGTCGATCCCATGGTCTTCGGGTTCGTGGGGTACGACCCCGAGGAGTACGCCGGCTTCGCGTTCGGCATGGGCATCGAGCGGATCGCGATGCTGCGCCACGGGATCTCCGACATCCGTCTCCTGTTCGAAAACGACATCCGTTTCCTCTCGCAGTTCTGACGTCGCGCCTGGAAGGAAAGCGTTTCCTTGAAGATACCGTATTCGTGGCTGAAGGAATTCATCGACACGCGTCTCTCTCCTTTGCTGGCGCAGGAAGCGCTCACGATGGCGGGAGTGGAAGTCTCCTCCTGCCGGTTCCTCGGGGAGGGGCTCGATTCGGTCGTAACCGCGCGGATCCTCGAGATGCGGCCGCATCCGGACGCGGACCGGCTTTCCCTGTGCAAGGTGACCGACGGGGCGACTACGTTCGGAATCGTCTGCGGGGCGAAAAACATGAAGGCCGGGGACGCGGTGGCGCTGGCGAAGATCGGCGCGCGGCTTCCCAACGGCGTGGAGATCAGGAAAGCGAAGATCCGCGGACAGGCGTCCGAGGGGATGCTCTGCTCGGAGCAGGAGCTGAAGCTCGCCGAGGCGTCCGCGGGGATCATGATCCTTCCGGAAGCCACGGCTCCCGGCAAACCGCTTGCCGACGCGCTCGGCCTTTCCGACTGGCTCCTCGAGGTCGAGATCACGCCGAACCGGGGCGACTGCCTGAGCGTGCTCGGCGTGGCGCGCGAGATCGCCTCCATCACCGGGGAGAAGGTCGTTCTTCCCGACGTCTCCTTGCCGGAAGAGGGGGTGCCGATCGGGGACCTGGTGCGGGTCGACGTCTCCGACCCGGATCTTTGCCCCAGGTACACCGCCCGGGCGATCTCCGGCGTGACCATCGCCCCATCCCCGGACTGGATGCGGCGGCGCCTCACCCTGTGCGGAATCCGCCCGATCAACAACATCGTCGACGTTACGAACTACCTGATGCTCGAGGTGGGGCAGCCGATGCACGCGTTCGACCTCGACCGGCTGCGCGGGTCCAGGATCGACGTGCGCGCCCCGAAAGAACCGCTGACCTTCACGACCCTGGACGGGTCGGAGCGAAAGATCGAAACCGGAATGCTCCTCATCCGCGACGGGGAGGGTCCGGTGGCCGTCGCCGGCGTGATGGGCGGGGCCAACAGCGAGGTCGTCGTCGGGACGACGCGCGTCGTCTTCGAGAGCGCCCACTTCTCGCCGCCTTCGATCCGCCGGACGGCGAAGCGGCTGGGGCTGTCGAGCGAATCCTCGTACCGCTTCGAGCGGGGAGTCGACCCGGCGGGAACCGCATATGCCGCGGACCGGGCGGTGTCGCTCCTTTCCCGGGTGGCCCCCCTTTCCGTCGCCAAGGGAAGGATCGACCTAGGCGCGGAGAACGTGAAGCCGCGAACGGTGCCGTTCCGTCCGCAGCGTGCGACCCGGATCATGGGGAGGGAGTACGTCCCCGAAGCGTGCCGGGAGATCTTCGCTCGCCTCGGGTTCCCGGTCGCGGACATCGGAACGGAGACCTGGACCGTCACGGTCCCGACGCACCGGTTCGACATCGAACGGGAGATCGATCTCGTCGAGGAGGTCGCCCGGCTGTCCGGATACGACTCCATCCCCACGACGTATCCCGAATCGAAGGCCCCGGAATTTTCCGGGGACGACCGGTTCGTCGACATCCAGGAACGGGCCTTCGATTTCCTCCGCGGGCGCGGGTTTTCACAGGCGGTGAACTTCTCCTTCGTCGCCGGTCGTACTTGGGCGCGGTTGGGGGAGTTCCTCGGATTCGACCCCGAGGACGCGGTCCGCATCGTGAACCCGATCTCGGACGAGACGACCTTGATGCGCCCGCACCTGTTGACCGGGCTCCTGTCGAACGCGGCGGACAACGTTCGCCGTTTCATCAACGACGTCCGGCTCTACGAGGGGGGAAAGGCGTTCGGGAAGTCGTACGTCGATGGCCACTTCGAGGAAGCCCGGCTCGGCGTGATCCTCTGCGGGAAGCGGCTTCCCGGCGACTGGTCCGGAGCGGATGCCCCCGCGGACTTCTTCGACATGAAAGGTGTCGTGGAACCGCTGCTGCTGCACCTTTACGCATCCCCGGTCCACGTCGTCCCCACGCGCCTCCGGTCTTTTTTCGAGGAAGGGAAAGCGGCGGACATCCTGCGGGACGGCGAGATCGTCGCATGGTTCGGGGCGATCCGAAAGGAGTTGCTAGAGGAATACGCCCTCACGGGACCCGTTTTCTACGGGGAGATCCGTCTGGCGAAGGCGACCGCTGCGCCGCACTCTCCGGGTCGATATGTGCCGCTGCCGAAGTTTCCTCCTGTTTTCCGGGACGTGGCATGCGTCTTTCCGACCGGGGTGCCGGTGGGCGACGTTCTCGCGATGGTTCGCGAGGTTTCCCCCGAGGTCGAGGAGGCCGGCGTTTTCGACATCTTTACCGGAGAAAAAATCGGGGCCGGGAACAAGAGTGTCGGGATCCGGGTGAAGCTGCAATCCCTTGACAGAACCTTGACGGAAGCGGAAGTCCATAGTATACATAGCAAGATCGTAGATTTATTGGAGAATCGGTTCGGCGGCAAGATTCGGACCTCTTGAGGAACCGTAGGAGGCGACATGACGAAAGCGGACCTGGTCGAGATCGTTTACGAAAAAATCGGTGGTCTCTCCAAAAAGGAATCGCAGGACATCGTGGAGAAGATCTTCGAAACGATGAAGGCCAGCCTCAAGCAGGGTGACAAGATCAAGATTTCCGGCTTCGGAAATTTCACCTTGCGCGACAAGCGCCCGAGGAAGGGGCGCAATCCCCAGACCGGCGACGACATCGAAATCACCGCGCGCCGCGTGCTGACGTTTCGTCCGAGCCAGATTCTGAAGTCCCACATCAACGAACCGACCAAGCCGTCCTGACGCCTCCACGGAAGGCGTGACCGCCACCCAGATACCGGACAAGTTTCATTTCAAGATCGGCGAGGTCAGTCGGATCTTGGGTGTGAAGCCTTACGTACTCCGTTTCTGGGAAACGGAGTTCCACATCTCTCCCTCGAAGAATCGATCCCAGCACCGGGTGTACAAGCGGCAGGAAGTAGAGACGTTCCTGGAGATCAAGCGCCTCCTCTACGAAGAGCGATTCACCATCGAGGGCGCCCGGGCAAAGCTTAAGGAGCAGTTGAAGGACCGCCAGAAGCAACTGAAGCTCGACCTCGCCGAAAATCCGTACAAGGCGACGCTTCGGCAGGTCAGGAAAGACCTCGCAAGAATTAAGGCAATACTTAAATAGACAGCGGTTAATTTACTGTAATATGGGCTAATTCGTCCCGTCATTAATTCTTTACGGAGAGTCGGTTGGCAATGGAGCGGGGCGATCGCCCGTGGGGATATTTCCTGGTCCTCCACGAGGATGCCAGGTACAAGGTGAAGCAGTTCGTCGTGAATCCGGGGAGCCGCCTGAGCCTTCAGCGGCATCGGCACCGGGCGGAACATTGGCAGGTGGTCCGCGGCGAAGCGGTGGTGACGCGCGGCAAGGAGATCGTACGGCTCCTTCCGGGAGGATCGATCGACATACCCCTGGGCGCCCTCCACCGGGTCGAATGCGTCGGGAAAGAGAATCTCGTCATAATCGAAGTGCAGATGGGGGAGTACCTGGGAGAGGACGACATCGAGCGGTTCGAGGACGACTACGGGCGGGCCGCGACGGCGCCGGGGGCGACCGATTCGAAAATGAAGTGACAACGTTCCCCTCGTCCGGTAATATCAATGTCTCACGGATCGGGACGTAGCGCAGCCTGGTAGCGCACTTGCATGGGGTGCAAGGGGTCGCTGGTTCAAATCCAGTCGTCCCGACCAAATATCAAGGGGTTACAGGAGGTCATCCTGTAGCCCCTTCGCTTTTTGTGCTGGACGTGCGATTCCACGCCGTCCCGGGCCGTTGCCATGGTCTCGATGCGCATGCTTTCGCCATAGGACAAACACCTACCCAACAAGCAGACAAACAACGACCCGCATTTCGGACAGGGACCGATTCCAGAAACCGGCGGACAGAATTAGTGTGAATCGTACGAGGTGAGGCCATGAAGCGATCCATCGCCTGTGCGAAGTGCGGACAAGTAGACGACCTGGAAACGGTCACACCACTGGGGATTCACCTGGACAAGGCGGTTCTTTGGAATTGCCGATGCGGGAGCACCCGTGCGGTTGCGGTTTGTGACGATACCATCGCAGGAACTTGTCAGAAAGGCGATGGCAATGGACGAGAGGAAGTATTCAGCCGGCATCCAGCCCCCCCGGTAAGAAGAAAAGACAAGAGCAAAATTAGTCCGGAAGTTATTCAACGGATACGACTGAAGGGGGAGGAAAACATGAAACATATTACTTTGAGTGTAGTAACGGCTTTAACCTTTGTTGTCTTTACCGCACCTGGCGCTTTTCCTGACACCATTACCTGGACGGACACGCAGTATGAAGCCGTAACCGATTCGTTCTCTGGAGCGGAAAATATTTACGTGGCGAGAACCGACCTTCCGCCCACGTTCATTCCGGAAGCTTCAGCGGTCTTCCTCTTCGGGATCGGGCTGGCTGGATTGGTGGCAAACCGCCGCAAGCGGAGAATGGCGTAAGTTCCAGTATTACACCGTTCCGATTCTCGATTCCGCAAGGTTATGGTTCTCCTCGAAGCATTTCTTTGGGCCCTCAATGCCCATGAAAATCCTCCGGTCCGGAATTGACAGCGCTTGCCCTCAAGTGACCCTTTCCTGTATCCTGCCTTATATGCAATAAACACGAGGGGTTGCGAGACACGCTCTCGTAGCCCCTTTTTCCATGGACAAGAGGGAGGCTTATTTGGGTGACGGCGATCCCGTGATTCTCGTTTCGAACGACGACGGCGTGCGCTCCGAGGGAATCGAGGCGTTGGCCGGGGCCTTGAAGGATCTCGGCACCGTGTACGTGGTCGCCCCCGACCGGGAGCGGAGCGCGGCCAGCCACTCGCTGTCTCTCACCCACCCGCTGCGGGTGGAGAAGGTCTCTCCCCGCGTCTACTCCGTCGACGGAACGCCCACCGACTGCGTCAATCTCGGTGTGAACGGCATCCTGCGGGGAAAAAAGATCGACCTGCTCGTCTCCGGAATCAACAAAGGCGCGAACCTGGGCGACGATATCACTTACTCCGGTACCGTCTCCGCGGCGATGGAGGGGACGCTGCTCGGCATCCCCTCGATCGCCGTCTCGCTGGTCACCCGTACCCGGTTCCGGTTCGACACGGCGGCGGAGATGGCGCTGGACGTAGCCCGAAAAGTGCTGAAGCGGGGTCTGCCCGACGATACCTTGCTGAACGTCAACGTGCCCAACGCCGCGCGCGAGGAGATCAAGGGCGTGCGGGTCACGCGGATGGGGAAGCGGGTCTACGGCGACATGATTGTCGAGAAGGTCGACCCGAGGGGAAAGAAGTATTACTGGATCGGCGGAGACCACCTGAACTGCGAGGATGTCCCCGGCTCCGACCTCGAGGCGATCGAAGAGGGGTACATTTCGGTGACTCCGATCCACCTGGACCTGACGAATTACACCGCCCTTCGGGCCTTGCGGAAATGGACTTGGTGAATGAGGGCGTCCTCCGCCGCCGCATGGTGGAGGAACAGATCCGTCGTCGGGGAATTCGCGACGAGCGCGTGCTCTCGGTGATGGAAGCGGTGCCGCGTCACCTCTTCATCCCGGAGGAGGTCCTGCATCTCGCGTATGCCGACGAACCGCTTCCCATCGGGGAGGGACAGACGATCTCCCAGCCGTACATCGTCGCCGAGATGACGGCCGCGCTTCGGCTTTCCGGCACGGAGAAGGTTCTCGAGATCGGCACCGGCTCGGGGTACCAGACGGCGATCCTCGCGCGCCTCTGCCGCGAGCTCGTGACGATCGAGCGGATCGCGTCTCTCTCCGCCGCCGCGCGGGCGCGCCTCGCGACGATGGACACCGGGAACGTGACGTTCATCGTCGGGGACGGATCGCTCGGCTCTCCCGGAAACGGTCCGTTCGACCGCATCCTGTCCGCCGCGGCGTCGCCGTCCGTCCCCGCACCCTGGATTTCCCAGTTGTCGGAGGGCGGCATCATCGTCTTGCCGGTGGGGGGTCGGTACGAACAGGAACTGACCCGCGTCACCCGCCTTGGAGACCGTATCGAGACCGCGGTACTCGGCGGATGCCGCTTCGTCCCCCTCGTCGGGATGCACGGATTTCCACGTTGATGGCCCGCCGCCGGATCGGCGCCCTCCTGTTCGCCGCGTTGCTATCCGGGTGCGGTTCCGCCGCACGGGATCGCATCCCGGGGGACCGGCTCGACCGGATCCGCCTTCTTCCCCCCGTCGACGGGACCGTTGCTTCCGGATTCGGAATGCGGGCCGGGGGCAGACACGAGGGGATCGACATCCTCGCGCCTGCCGGGACGGAGGTCCGCGCCGCTTCGCAGGGCCGCGCGGAGTACTCGGGGTCCGGGAAGCGCGGGTACGGGAACGTCGTCATCCTCGATCATGGGGACGGGATCTCGACGCTGTACGGACATCTGGCGACGATTCGTGTACAATCCGGCGAAACCGTGACCGCCGGGATCGTGCTCGGCACGGTCGGACGGAGCGGGAACGCCACCACCCATCACCTTCACTTCGAACTGCGCGTCGATGGGGAGGCCACGGATCCCATCCCGTACCTGAATCGTTGAGGGGAGCACATGCCGACCAGCGAATTGAAGAAGCGGATCCGGAACATCCCCGACTTTCCCAAGAAGGGGATCCAGTTCAAGGATATCACGACGCTCTTGTCCGACCCGGGGTCCTTCCAACAGGCGATCGACCTGATGGCGCACCGCCACTTCGGGAAGGGGATCGAGGCGGTCGTGGGGATCGAGGCGCGCGGCTTCGTGATGGGAGCTGCGATGGCGTACAAGCTGGGCACGGGCGTCCTGCTCGTTCGCAAGGCCGGCAAATTGCCGTACAAGACGGTGGCGGCCTCCTACGACCTCGAATACGGGAAGGACCGCCTGGAGATCCACGAGGACGCCATCCGTCCCGGGATGAAGGTCATCGTGGCGGACGACGTGCTGGCGACGGGCGGGACCGTCTCCGCCGTCATCGGGCTATTGAACAAGCTCGGCGCCGATGTTGTAGAATGTTGCTTCCTCGCGGAGCTCACCGAATTGAAGGGACGTCAACTTCTGAAACGGCAAAAGGTTTTCTCGCTGCTTCAGTTCGAGGAATGATCCGTGAGGCGTGCGCCCCCGTAGCTCAGGCGGACAGAGCAGAGGTTTCCTAAACCTTTGGCCGGGTGTTCGAGTCACCCCGGGGGCGCCACATTAACCAATAAATACAAGGGATTAAAGCATTACAGCTTCAGTGACTTGCTCTCCGAATTTCAATCCAATTGCGAACAGGGATTACCGAAGATGGTCCCGAGAAGGCCGACTGCTGAGTGTATTCAGTTCCTTTGAAGAAACGAGCCGGTGGTGCCGATAATAAGTTTATAGAGAAATAATTATGACCTGGAACGGAGTTCCTCGAATGCATGTTGATTGAAGATATCCACGAAGGCGGAAAATGAGCGAACAGGAAAGAGAACCGAAAAGAAGATACCAGTTCGGTCTCCTGGAGGCGTTCGTCCTTTTCATCCTCTTCCTGTTCCTCGCGGACACGGCGGTGCAATATGCCATCTACACTTCGCTGGCGAGCAAGGCGAGCAAGGAAGTATTAAGCCAGAGCGCCGCGGTCATCGAACACGAAACGGCAGTTCGCCGTTGATGAGCTGGACCTTGATCG
>Ga0214471_10000342_pt1 | contig 41490 bp, 49 predicted proteins | sample RVTome_5_FD_207665 | JGI IMG/M metagenome (GOLD analysis project Ga0214471, IMG submission 207665) | Soil microbial communities from uranium-contaminated site in the Upper Colorado River Basin, Wyoming, United States - RVT142D155 | ecosystem: Environmental > Terrestrial > Soil > Contaminated >... | reverse complement strand
ACCCGATGTGTACATTGGCGACACCATTGCGCAAGACGCAGACGCCCCTTTGTTGGAAAGCATTGCCGTGGACGAACCTACCATTGAACTTACTTTTTTGGTAAACGATTCGCCGTTTGCCGGCCGCGAAGGAAAGTTTGTTACCAGCCGGCAGCTGCGCGAACGTCTGGAAAAGGAATTGGAAGTAAACGTGGGCCTGCGGGTAGCTTTTGACACGCAGTCGGCCGAACGGTTTGTGGTGTATGGAAGAGGCGAACTGCATATTGCCATTTTGCTGGAAAATATGCGCCGGGAAGGGTATGAACTGCAGGTATCCCAGCCTCGGGTAATTATAAAAGAGGTCGAAGGCAAAAAACACGAACCTTTCGAGGAAATTGTGGTAGACGTGCCAAACGAATTCCAGGGCCAGGTTATAGAAAAGCTTGGCGCGCGCGGCGCCCAGCTGCGCGACATGGAAGTGCAGGAAACCAGGGTATTGCTGCAGTTTGAAGGCCCAAGCCGCGGATTGTTCGGATACCGCAGCCAGTTTGTTATAGACACCAAAGGAAAGGGCATACTGGCAACCCGCGTAATCGGATACCGGCCTTTCGCCGGAGAAATAGCGCACCGCCGGGTAGGGTCGATGGTTTCGGGAATAACAGGCAAGGCGCTGGCCTACACGTTAGACAATTTGCAAACGCGGGGAACCTTGTACATTCCCGCAAACACGGACGTGTACGAAGGCATGGTAATTGGCAATACGTCAAAAGGCGACCAAATGTGTGTAAACCCCATTAAAGGAAAACATTTAACAAACGTGCGGGCAGCGGCGGCGGACGAAGCCATACACGTAACGCCCGCGCACGAGCTAACTATTGAAACGGGACTGGAAGTTATGGATACAGACGAATATTTAGAAATAACGCCCAAAAGTGTAAGGCTGCGGAAGCAACAGCTTACCGCGGTCGGTCGCACCAGGGCAAAACGAGAACAAAACGTTTATGCGTAATCATATTTACAAAGCGACAACCCAGCGATACAGCAGAGTTCGCCCCAAGAATACCAGGCCGCAGTTTGGCCCCAGACGGAACACCAGCCCCAGGCTGGACATTTCCGCGTTTATTAACAAAAATGCGCAGCCAGAGCAAGAAATAGAGGCCTTTGTGCCGCAGCATTCTTTTGGCGACTTTGGCTTGCACACGGCCCTTTGCAACATTATTGCCAAGCGCGGGTACACACAGCCAACGGCTATTCAAGACCAGATTATTCCGCATATTATGCGCAAAACAGATGTGGTTGGTTTGGCAAACACGGGCACGGGAAAAACAGCGGCATTCTTAATTCCACTTATTCACAAAGCCATAGAGAATGGTACCCAACAGGTGCTTGTGTTAGCTCCCACGCGCGAATTAGCCCTGCAAATAGACCAGGAATTCCGTTTGTTTTCTCGTCAGCTTTCTTTGTATTCCACGGTTTGCGTGGGAGGAGAAAGCATTGGCATGCAAATACGCCAATTGCGCCGCCGCAACCATTTTATTATCGGCACGCCCGGACGCGTAATTGACCTTTTGAAACGCAATGTCATTTCGTTGCACGCGACGCATACCGTAGTACTCGACGAAGCAGACCGCATGTTGGACATGGGATTTATTGCCGATATCCGGTTTATTTTAGCCGGCACCCCGAAAGACCGGCATACCATGCTGTTTTCGGCCACCATGTCAACCCGCATTAAAGGCTTAATTAGCGACTTTTTGCGCGACCCCGTTACGGTTTCGGTAAAAACGCACGAAACCCCAAACAACATCCACCAAGATGTGGTAAGCTGCAAAAACCTAAACAAAATTGACGTGCTATGCAACTTTTTGGCAGACAACGAATTTAAAAAAGTCCTGGTGTTTGGAAGGACAAAGCATGGCGTGGAACGCTTGTGCCGCGACCTTGCCAAACGAGGCATTAAAGTGGACTCGATTCACAGCAACAAATCGCACGGCCAGCGGCAGTACGCGTTGCGCAATTTTAAGGAAAATCGACTCCAGGCGCTTGTAGCCACCGACATTGCCGCCCGCGGACTGGACATAGACGGCGTTACGCACGTTATTAACTACGAACTGCCCGCAACCTATGAAGATTACGTGCACCGCATTGGCCGCACCGGCCGCGGCGTCCACAAAGGCAAAGCCCTTACCTTTGTGGCGTAGCGCCATCGCGTAATCTGGCGTATCAGCCAAACAAAAAATCGCCCCCTTTACTTTGAGTACCCCTGTCCACCCCAGGGGTGGACAGGGGTTAATTTTTTTGCTCGATTGCTTGAAATCCCTCAAACATGTCAGATCGTCAAACCGCCGTTTTTTTTGGCGGCGACATAAAGAAATCTTGCCCTTGCCCCACCATCCCAGTACGCGGGGCAAGTTGGCAGAACTCCCTAAATTAGTATATGACAATTTGGAATAATACGCAATGGAATACTATACTAACAATGTAATGCCTAGAGCAATATATACAAAAGACCACAATATAATCGTTGAACGTCTGAAAAAAGCGCGTCTTGAGTCTGGGTTCGGGCAAGTTGAGGTTGCGAAGAAACTTGGCAAGACACAGTCTTATCTTTCAAAAATTGAATCGGGACAAAGACGATTTGATGTTTTGCAATTGAAAGAGTTTGCAAAACTTTATAAAAAGCCGCTGGAGTACTTTGTGAAATAATTTTATGAAAAAGAAAGTAAAAATAAATGCAAAAGATATTTTTGATAAAAAGTTTTCAAAAAATCTTACAGGTAAAAGTTCAAAGGAAACGATAGATATATTTTGTAATACAGACAATAGTTATTTTGCTAATTTAGCGAAAAAACATAAATTGGGAGAAAGACAGATTGCTTCGGTTGTTGGATTTAAAGACGAGTTTTTTGTTGAATTACTTATCAATCAAATTATTAAAGAGAATAAACTTGAAAATAAATTTTATTGCAAAAAAGTTACAGCCAATCAAACAAGCGGACTTTTATCTAGATCTATCACATTAAATGACGACAAAAAGACACTAACTATAGGTGGAGATTGCGTAATTTTTAAAAAAGCTGGTGATAAACCAATCATGATTATCGAGTGTAAGGAATATATAGATATGATAAGAATGAAAGAGCTAATTGGAGAATCGCGAATTATTAAAGACAAAATATCGAACTCTACTTATTTACTCGATGATATTAAATTTTGTGTCTTTGCCGAAGTTTTGGAGCTAACCGATGGCTGGGCATATCTTTTAGAAAATTCTGATTTGAAGCATAAAATTGATCAGATTTTTATTATTAGAGACGGAAAAAGAAAAGACAAGGGAAATAAACCAGTAAGAGAAAATCTAGAAAAATTTAAAAATTACATTGAGAACTTTTTTTTGGAAATCAAATAAACGCATTAACAATCTTTATTGACCCTTGATCAAGGTCATATAAATCGTAAATTAGCTCATCAATTTTATTATCTAATTTTTCAAACTCGTCCTTTTCTTTTGTTTTTAAAATTTTATCAACCAAATTAACAATGCTAGTTTGTTGTTTTTTTGTTGGTTCAGCCACAGGCAGACTATACAAATAGCCAATAAGGTAATGTAAATATCCACCGGCTATATGTGTTCCTTTGTAAATATTCCCATAATAGAAATGTAATAATTTTGAATTAAGAATAGCTAGAAAAAATTTTAGTTCAAAATCTTTCTTTCTATCTTCTAATAGACTTGCAACAAAAAAAGTATCTTTACAGTAATAGTGTTTGTCGTCATATGTGGCACGAAGTCTTAGAGAGTTTTGACAAATAATTAACTTTTCTTGTTCAAATAAACTTTTAGGCGGTAATTGATTTTTATGTTTTCTTGCTAACTCCTCATCATAATTGATCCACCAACCACCCCACTTAAGGTTATACCTATTTATATCGTCGTTTCCAGCAAAAGATTTACCACCAATTAACTTTTTTGCAAATACAAAATTTGGTTTTTCAGGAAATAAAAACTTCTCTCTTAATCCTGTTGCATGAAATGAGATTGTCCACTTCATTGCTAAATAGTTATCTAATGTTTTATACTTATCACTCAATAAATTCGTAAGTATAGCGTTTTGTTTTTTATCACTCGGCAATATAAAAAACACCAGATCGTCTCTTTGATAGACATTTTGTTTTATCTCGGTAGTACTAAAACTTTTATTATTCAATTCCTCAACACTAGCTACTTTTTCAGCTGTTCTTAATAAATTATCTTGAGGTTTTTTATTTTGAATTATCATTATGACTGGATAAACAGAAACATTTTCAAAAATTTCACATTCTGAAACATCAATTATTTCTTTGATTGTATATTTATCAAGCAATTCTTCCCGCATTTTTTTTGCATAATTAGCGATTAGAAATTTGTTGGGGAAAATATAGCCGAATTTCCCATTTGTTTTTGATAAGCGCAGTCCTTTGTCAATAAAACATACAAATAAATCAAAAGCACCATTTGCAACATTTGGACAAGTCTCTACACAAAGTTTTTTTGTACCCGCATCCATTTTCTTTGCTTCTAAATATGGTGGGTTACCTACAACAAAATCAAACCCTTCTACGAAATGTCCTGCTTTATTTTTTATATCTTTTATTTCTTGTTCCTCATTGTTTAATAGCGATGGTGTTTCCATGCTATTTGTTTGGAATATTTTAATCTTCGGCACTATATATTTTGGGTTTTCTTTTTTGACTTCAATTATTAGATCTAGTAATTGGATAAGCATATTTGTCTCCGCTAGATAGCAAGCAAAAGGGTTAATATCCATACCATAAACACTGCTAATTACTTTTTCAATAACCTCTTTTTTATCAGGGTTATTTTTTAGTTTATTTATCAGCCTGTTGGTTGCTCGTGTGGTAAAACCACCAGACCCGCAAGATATATCAATGATTTTTTTATCATCTATATTCTTTGTATATTCAATCTGATCTAGGATGTAGTCAATAACAGACTCGGGTGTATAGAATTGTCCCAGTTTTTTTCTTTCTTCTCTAGTTATAAATTGTTCATATAATTTTCCTAATATATCTCTATCAACCAAAGTAAAGTCATATTTGTTAAACAAATTAGTTACTTCTTGTAGTAAAAAGTTTCCGGGAATATACCAATCAAAAATATTTTTTGAGAAAATGTGTGAATAGATTTTTTGTGCATCACTCTTTAATAACGATAACTGCTTATTATCTTTTATAATCTCAAAATTCAGCAATTTTTTATCTTTACAAACCCAAAGTAAAAGAATCTCGTTCAGAAATGTGTAACTGGTTTCTAGAAAAAACTTATTCTCATCCGGTTTTTCCTCTGTTTTTTTCCATATATCAAATTCTTTGTTTTCATGAAATTTACTTTTTACCTCCTCTTGAATTTTTACAATAAAATGTTTCAATTCATCACTAAAAGTAGTTAAATTAGATATTTGATCTAAGGATTTTCTTTTATCATAACTTCTCATCACAGAAACGACCTTACCCTGTACAATCAATTCTTTTACTACAAATGCAGGCATTGTTGGGTTTGCGGGTTGCAGTCTAAAACCATTGGCTAATCTATATATTTTTTTGAGTGTTACTTCGTTTTCATTTAATAATGCAACAACAGTATCTCCGTCTTGGGCAGTATTTTGTTTTCTGATTATTACTGTATCACCATCAAAAATACCATCAGTAATCATGCTGTCGCCCTTAACTTTAAGCGCAAAGTACTTTTCTTTTGAATTTGGCATAAGGGCTTTGGGTACTTCGATGGTTTCTACATCTTCGATCGCCTCAATGGGTTCTCCGGCTGCTATTGTACCAGCAAGTAGAATCGAGATAACTCTATCGTCATTTTTTTCACTTAGTTGTATAGAACGCGCATATCTTTTATCCTTTTGTATGTATCCTTTTTGTTCTAAAGCCTGGAGGTGTTGATGAACCGTAGCCTTGGAGGAAAGGCGGAAATGCTTTTTGATCTCGTCTAAAGAAGGAGCATAGTCATGCTTTTGTATGTAGCCCTGGATATATTCAAAGATTTGTTTTTGACGTTTTGTAAGCATGTGGAAAGAGGAGTTGACGAGTTCGGTAAATGTTCGGTATACTATTATTGTATCGCACCAAGCGGGTGCGTCAATATAAAAGGGTGTGGAAAACTAAAAGCCCAATCTTTGAATATGCAACAAGAATATATTCCTCCGACATATCAACAAAGTGCCTTCCATTGCCCATTCTGTAATGTATATGCAAATCAACTTTGGGATGACTTAAGAAAGGTCACCCGTAATGCATGGCATTTTGACGGAGCCGATGCTTGCACCTGTGCTCATTGTAAAAGGTATTCAGTTTGGGTTAATGGGGCAATGGTTTATCCTGATTTTGAAGGTGTGCAACCGCCAAATCAAGATTTAAGCGAGGATATCCAAACCGACTATCAGGAAGCGGCTTCTATTTTACAAAAATCACCCCGTGGCGCTGCCGCCCTTCTGCGTTTGGCCATTCAAAAGTTGTGTAAAGAACTAGGGGAAAATGGAAAAGACATAAATACCGATATAAAAAACCTTGTGGCAAAGGGACTTCCTTCGGGCGTTCAGAAATCGCTTGATGTGGTAAGGGTAATTGGGAACGATTCGGTACACCCTGGTCAAATAGATTTGCGTGATGATATAGAAACTGCCAAGGCGCTTTTTAAGCTTGTAAATCTAATTGCTGAAAAAATGATTACCGAGCCAAACGAGGTAGAAGCTATATATGATAACCTGCCGGAGGAAAAGAAACAACAAATTGAAAAACGTGACGGAAACGATCAGAAAATAGAATGACGAGGGAAAAGTAGGAAATGTATGGAATGTTTGGCGGGGCGGGGGATTTTTGAGTTTGTTTTTCGCGTAATATTATTGCATAAGCGGGACAAAGGCAAAACCGGGAAACGTTTCCACGGCGGTTTCTTTTGCTGAAATTTTTTGTACCCGGAGAACGTCGTTGCGCACGGGAATTACCAGCGTGCCGCCAATTTGTAATTGCTGTATAAATTCTTTGGGAAGCATGTTTGCCGCGGCGGAAGCTAAAATTTTATCGAACGGCGCCTCTTTGGGCAAGCCGAGTTTTTTGCCTGCCTCGCCGGCAGGCGGGCCTGCCTGCAGAATTTGCGCGTGATCAAAATGATATTTTGCGACATTTCGTTTTCCGAATTCAGTAAGCTCGGGGATTATTTCTGTGCCAAAAACTTCTCCTTGACGCCCGGCAATATGCGCCAAAAGCGCGGTTGTCCATGCGGAACCAGAGCCCACGTCGAGAATTTTCTCTCCCACTTGAGGCTGCAGTAACTCAAGCATAAAAGCTACGGTATAAGGTTGTGAGATAGTTTGTCCATGGCCAATAGACAGGGGATAGTCTTCGTATGCGGCGCTTTGCCATTCTGGCGGCACAAAATCGTTGCGGTCTATGGCGCGGAACGCCGCGACAATATGCGGCGTGCGCAGCGCGCCAACCCGAATAAGATGTTCTACTAACTGGATTTGCGATTCCATGAACTCTATTATATAATACTGTGGTATAATACGTAACATGCAAAACCCAAACAATTCCGCGCCGCCCAGAAAAAAATTTCCCTCTGCCACCATACTGGCCATTTTAGGCGTTCTTGTTGTCGCGGGACTTTTTGGATACGGGTTTATCCGCATAAACCAGCTTACCGATCAAATACAAGAGCTTACCGCGCAACTAAACTCCACACATACTCAACTTTCCAAAAAAACAAACGAGCTTGCGGGCGATATTGCCAAAACGGACGAGTTTACCACGGAAATCGCTCGCGCGCTCTCCAATTCCAACCAAACAGTACAAGCGCTGCAATTCGCGCTTGGCGAAACCTCAAACACTGTGGAAGTATTGGACAAACTAAGCAAAACCGACCCTGAATTGCTGCAAAAATACTCGAAAATATATTTCTTAAATGAACACTACACGCCCATACGCCTCGCGCAAATTGAAAGCCAATATGTGTATATCGAACAGGAGCCAGAGCAAATTCATGCCGCCGTCTGGCCGTATTTGCAAAACTTGCTGAACGCGGTAAAATCAAACGGCATTGAGCTGTTCGTGCGATCGGCCTACCGCTCGTTCGACGAACAAGAATTCCTGAAAGCCTCGTTTCGGGTAACCTACGGCACCGGGGCAAACCAGTTTTCCGCCGACCAGGGGTATTCTGAACATCAGCTGGGCACTACCGTGGATTTTATTTCAACTGGGCAAAACGGGCAGCTGGACGGGTTTGAAAAAACAAACGCTTACCGGTGGATGCGAAACAACGCGCATAAATACGGATTTACGTTATCATACCCAGAAAACAACGCGTTTTACATTTTTGAACCGTGGCATTGGAGGTACGTGGGCGTAAAACTTGCCACGTACTTGCACGACTTCAACAAAAATTTTTACGATTTGGACCAGCGCGAAATTGACGAATACTTAATAGACCTGTTTGAGTAGCAGTTTCAAATAGACGGAGTTCCCGATCCTTTTGGATCGGGTTTTTGGTATGGACAACATAGAAAAAGTGTTGTAAGGTACAGGCAGAATAGAGTCCGCACTTTACAATTTGGAGGCTACGCATGCAGGATTCTCCGTACGATGCCATTAAACCCGGAACACTTGCCGAATCCGAAACTGAAGACGAGGAGGTCGTCGAACAAATCCCAACAGCGGAAGATGAAGAAAACCTGGGAACTGGCATTGTCGGGGAAGAAGATATTCCCGCGGACGAGCCAGGCCTAAACCAGCTAGAAGCCGAAGAAGATATTAACCTGGATCTGGATACAGAAGAAGATTGGGAGAACTATCTTCCGCTAGATGATCCAGTGCGTATGTATCTGCACGAAATCGGCCGGCATGCTCTATTGCAAGTACAAGAGGAACCGGTTCTTGGTCGCAAAATGGAAGTTGGCAAACATCTGCATTCGCTGGAAGACGCCTTTTTGGAGCACCACGACCGCCCTGGTCAGGCATGGGAAATAACCGCGGTGCTGTTGGAGCGCTTGCAAGCCGAAGAAACGCAAGAACTTATTGCCGCGCTGGCAAGGTACTTGGGACTACCCAACAACCTAACACTATGCGATCGTGAAGCGATCGATGGCATGCTTAGTAAAGAAATGGTAGCCAGCGTTGCTGAAGCGCTTAATATCGAGGAAGACGCGGCGTACGAGCGTATCGTGCGTTTTTCTCTCGATACCTTGCTGCTTCCCGAAGAAGCAGGCGAGCTTGAAGAATGGTTTAACCGGATACGAACAGAAGCGGAGCGCGCAAAAGAACATTTGACATGCGCGAATCTGCGGCTGGTGGTAAGCGTGGCCAAAAAGTATACGGGCCGGGGTATGGTCTTGCTGGATCTAATCCAGGAAGGCAACATTGGCCTTATACGCGCGGTAGAGAGGTTCGACTACCGCAAGGGCTTTAAGTTTAGCACATACGCCACTTGGTGGATCCGCCAGGGCATAACCCGCGCCATTGCCGACCAGGCGCGCACCATCCGCATTCCCGTACATATGGTAGAGACTATAAACAAGATTATGCGACAGCACCGGAGGCTCCTGCAGGAATACGGCAGAGAACCTACTCCAGGAGAAGTCGGCAAAGCAATGGAAATATCGGTCGAGAAAGTCAAGGAGATCTTCAAAATATCCCAAGAACCCGCGTCTCTAGATATGCAAATAGGTGACGACGAGGAAACTACACTTGGAGACTTCCTTGAAGATCGCAACGCCCAATCTCCGGAGGATACTGCCATATATCAGCTTCTGAAAGAACAGGTGGAAGAAGCGCTGCATACCCTTTCCGACCGCCAAGCTCGTGTATTACAGCTTCGTTTTGGTTTCATAGACGGCAGAGGTCGGACATTGGAAGAGGTAGGCCAGGAATTCGGGGTAACGCGTGAGCGTATCCGCCAAATCGAAGCAAAAGCTCTGCTAAAACTTCAAAATCCAAGCAGTGACGCTTACAAAAAATTACGAAGTTTTGTTTCATAAGGAGGTATTACAAAATATCCCATAAAAGCGGAGCCGCGCATTGGCTCCGCTTTTCCGTTTGTGCTACTATACATGTAAAAATGAAACACATAATCAAATCGTTTGACACGTACGTAGTACACGAACTCCGTTGGCTGGAAGTGCCGTTGGCAAAATTCGCAATTTTTGTTATATACTTTTGGTTTGGCTTGTTAAAACTGCTTGGCGTAAGCCCGGCCGGGCCGTTGGTCGAAACATTGTTCCAAAAAACACTGGAAGGGTTTATTGCCTTTCCCGTGTTTTATATGGCATTCGCCCTGTTTGAAATGGTCATTGGTATTTTGTTTCTTGTACCAAAACTGGAACGCGTAGCCATTTTGCTTATTGCCTTTCACCTGGTAATGATTGTCCTCCCTTTGTTTTTGCTGCCGCATATTACATGGCAAAGCTTTTTGGCGCCTACGCTGGAAGGCCAGTATATTATTAAAAACATCCTTATCGCGGCCGCCGCGGTAGTGGTAGGATCCAAACTTACCCCTTTTGGCAAAAAACAACACTAGGGCTTTCCCTTTTTCTGCGCCCGGGGCTCGGTTTCTATTTTAAGCATCTGTTCCATGCGGCGAATATCGGCCAGCAACTCTGAACGGTCTTTGTTGAATAAAAAGATATTAAAAATGCTTTTGCCCCCGTTTTTGGCGAACACCGCCCGGTCGCCGATTTTTTTATTGGCATCCATAGAATAAAACGAACCCAACTCTTGTACTTTTTTTACTCCCAGCAAATTGGTAATAATTCCTTCCTGCCGGGCGAAAATTTTAAAAGCGGCGGCGTATCCTTTTAGTTTTCTGGGAAGTTTGGGGCGTTCTGGAATGCGCACGGCAATATCGTTGTCGGTGTGCTTTATGCCGTACGACAATTCGTATAAAATATCGCGAAACCCGCCTACGCGCGGCCCCAGCTCAATAACTTTCCAGCCCTTTTCGGTTTTCATGAGCTCAATATGTACTGTGGTGCTGCGCAAACCCAGGGCTCGAATTGCTTTTTTGCTTATTTCCTGGGCTTCCGCAACGCTTTCTGCAGATAAGCCGGTCGGGGTCATTTGCTGGTAGCCGAAAAAGTCGTCAAACCCAATACTGCGGCCGGTTTTAATGTGTACCAAAGGGCAAAAATACATTTTTCCCCGAGAGTTTACGTATATGTCAACAGAGTACATTTCACCCTCCATAAACTGCTCCACCAGTACCTGGGGTTCGCCGCGGCCTTCCCATTTTTTGTATTGCGAGCGAATTTGCCGGAACGTGCGGCGCAAAGACTTTTCCAGCTCTTCTTCGTGGAACGCAATGGTAACCAGTAAACTCGCGGCCAGTCCGGATGGTTTTATAACCAAGGGCGTGCCAATTTTTTCCAAAATGGCTTTTATGGTTTTTTTGTTCGCGTCAGACACAAGCATAAAGGCCGGGGAAATTTTTTTGTCGTAAGCCGCGAAGCGCTTTCGCATTTCAAACTTGCTGGTAGCCCACGCCAAAGAATCCTGGGTGGGCGTGCGCAAATATGGAAGGTAAGGGATAAGTTTGGTAAAATTCGGGATATTTTGCTCGCCTCTGGCGGTTACCGCCAAAAACTCCTGCTCGTATGGCTGCAAGCATTGGATTATGGACTCTGCCGAGTCAAAGTTGCAGGTTAGAATAATATCAAACAAACCAAAAACATCCTTCTCGGATTCCAAAGGAGTTCTGTTTGCAAAAACCAGTAAGGCGTAGCGGTATTTATTCTTGCGGTGCTTGCCAAATTCCACAAAGCGCTTGGCAATGGCGGGGTCGTTTGGCACGCCAACCAGCAGAATAATGTTCTTTTTAGGAAGGGATTTCCTTGCCATTTTCCCCAATGATGGCAGATTTCATCCTTATTGTCAATCCCCAAAAAAATGCTATGCTGGTTTTATGAAGCGAGTTTTTATCGGGGCCGTTGCGGGAATATTAGGAGGAATAGCGCTTGGAGCTTATCTGTTTGCGGACACCCAGCCGCGGGCGTTTTTGCAAGCTCCCGACTGCGCCGAAAACTGCTTTTCTGCAGAGCAGCTGCTGGGGCTTTTGGGCTCTGTTGGCGTGCAAAAATTCCCCGGTTTAATTCCGCAAGTTATAAAAGAAACCGACAAAACCGTTGCCATGAAACACCCGGTTCCGCAGGCCGACATTCACTACGTTATTGTTCCCAAAAAAGACATTAAAACCGTGGGCGACATTTCGCCAGAAGACGCGGATTCTTTGGTTGACGCCTACGCCGTTCTAAACCAGATTATTACCGAGCAAAACCTTACTGCCTACAAAGTAATCATAAACGGCCCCAAATTCCAAACCGTGCAATACCTGCACTTTCATTTGGTTTCTGATTTGCCCGAATAAAGAAAAGCTGGCATACTAAAGAACAATGGAAGAATATCGAGAATTTTTAGAGGAAGTTTTGTGGCAGGCAAAAAAGCAGGGAGCGGAATACGCGGATTGCAGGTTGTGCCCCCAAGAAAAATCCGAAGACATAAAAGTAGAAAACGGAGCTATTACGGCCCTCAATTCAACGCAGTCAGCCGGATTTGGCGTTCGGGTACTGGCACAAGGAAGCTGGGGGTTTTTTGCTACACCGATTGTGCAAAAAGACAAAATAGAAGAAGTTGTGCGCCGTGCCGTACATTCGGCAAAACAAAACGCGAAACTGCAGAAGCAAAAAGTGGTTCTTGCCCCCTGTCCACCCCAGGGGTGGACAGGGGGGACAGGGGGTAAAGTAATTGTGTACAAAACAAAAACAGAACAAGACCCTTTTGCGATTTCTTTGGACCAAAAACTTATGCTACTGGCTTCCGTAAACGAAGCTATGCGGCAAACCTCGAACAAGGCGTTTTGGCGCATTGCCCAAATGCGTTTGGTGCAAACCAGAAAATTGTTTGCTTCTTCAGACGGCGTGCTGGCAGACCAAACCATTATACGCTCGGGCGCCGGCATACAGGTCCACGCCGCAAATACACAAGGGGGCGACGTGCAGCAGCGCTCGTACCCCGACTCGCACCCTTCATTTACCATGCAGGGAGGATACGAAATAATCCATAATCTTGACTTAGTGCATAACGCCGCCGCAATAGCAAAAGAAGCGGAAGAATTGCTGGCGGCTCCCCGCGCGCCCTCGGAAAACAGGGGAATAATTTTATTGCCCGCAATGCTTAATTTGCACATACATGAAACCACACACGGCTTTGAAGCAGACCGCGTGCTGGGAACCGAATGGACATTGTCGGGTGGAAGTTTTTTAACGCCGCTGTTGGGACGTATTGGTGAATTTCGCTTTGGTTCAGACAACATAAACCTTACCGCGGACAGCGTGCGCCAACACGGCGTAGCCACGTACGCGGTGGACGACGAAGGAACGCCGGCTGGCAGCGTGCCGTTGGTACAAAAAGGCGTTTGGAAAGGCTTGCTTACTTCCCGGGAAACCGTACCCCAGCTAAACAAGATTATTGGCAAAACGTATTTTACGCAACCCAACGGCGCCCTGCGGGCCGACGGATACGGCAGCTGGCCCGTCATACGCATGGTAAATATTATCCTGGAACCCGGCGAAACCGATTTTGACGAACTCAAAGAGAGGGTGCCGAATGGCACCCTCATGTTTGGCGCCAACAAAAGCTGGAGCATAGACGACGTGCGCCGGCACTTTAGTTTTGGGTGCGAAATTGCGTGGGAAAAGGCAAATGGAAAATGGGAACTGCGCAAAAACGCAAAGTATTACGGAGACAACCTAAACTTTTGGCGCAATTGCAGTGCCGTATGCGACCAAAAAAGTTTTTGGCTGGGGGCCGCGGGCAACTGCGGCAAAGCAGACCCTTTGCAAACCATACACACGGGTCACGGCTCCTCTCCGGCGTATTTTACCAACATACAAGTCGGCTCCGTCGGCTAAATCTCCCCCTCCACCTAAAAATGTTTAGCACCGCAAATTAAACACTCCACCGAGAAGGAAACAAACTTCCTTTTTTTGTGTCGCGTACTGCGTTCTTATAAGCTCCAAGGATTTTTTCTGGCTCTTTATATTCATCAAGAGATTCTTCGGGAATATCCAAAAGGTTTTGGGTAGCCCGCGAAATGACAATGCGGGATAATTCTTCCGGCGAAATGCCGTACGCAATGGAAGCCTCCCGAACCTGCAGTTCGTCTTTACGGGGAAGCGTAATAGTGAATTTCTTTGCCATAATAGTTCTATGTTAACCCAAGAAAAACAGCTTGTCAAAAATGCAAAACCACCCCATCTGCCATCTCGTTCTCTTCATCAAAGTTTAGGAAAACAGATACTACAAAATATTGCCTAGGCAAGAAATTGTAGTATCCAGTACCACAGACTAGTCTGTGGTACTGGAGAATTCGTGGGTTTTGATGGGATATACGAAAATGTGGGAGAAGTGGAAAAAGAAGAGACGGTTTGGTATAGTGAAACGGATGGATACCAAAGATGTCGCAAAAGAAATTATCAGGCTGGCGAAAGCAAAAGGGGCGGAGTTTGCCGAGGTTGTGGTGTCGCAGAATGAATTTTCGTTAAAGCGCATAAAAGACGGCCAGGTGGACCAGCCGCCCGCGGGCGAGCAATGGACTATAGACGTAGCCTTGGTAAAAGCCGGACGAAAACAGGCTGCCACATTCGACAATCCCTTGTTCGCGAAAGATATAATACAAAAAATGTTGAAACAAATGGAGTTTCTGCCCCTACAAGACGTGTTTGTCCCAAGCGAAGTTTTTCCACCAGTAGCACAACCCGCGGCAATATACGACGAACTAACAGCCCGGCTAAAAGGAGAAATACTTATTGAAACCGCCAAAGACATAACAGCAAAACTCGAAAAACACAATCTGGCGCTTGCCGGAAAACTGGCCCAAAGCAGGGGAGAAACAACCTACCAAAATTCTTTGGGCACAAAACAAACAGCCAAATACACGTTAGCTTGCGCCGCCCTGTACGCATTCGACAAAAACGACTCTGCGATTTCCTCCTACGCCAGCTCGGGAGGAGCTTCCATTGCTTTTATTGAGCAAGACAAAGAACGGCTTTTGCAAGAACTTACCCAAAAATGCGAACTACAGCGCGCCAAAAAGCGTATTGACTTGTTTGCCAACAAAAAAGAAGGGGAAGACATAACAATAGACGTTGTGTTTGAACCCTACTTTTTTGCGCAACTTATTGACGCACTTGCGTTTACCTTTAACGGCCTGCAGGTAGAGCGCGGAGAAAGTTTTGTGTCTAATAAAATTGGCCGGCGCGTTACCGGAGAAAATATAACTATGCTGGATACTTATAACGACCCAAACAATAGGGGAGTAGGGCTTCCGTTTGACTTTGAGGGCCGTCCGCGACAGCCCATTTCGCTTATAAAACAAGGGGTAGCAAAAACCGCGCTGTACGACGCGGAGCTCGCCAAAACATGGAAGAAACCGGCCACGGGAAACGCGCTTCCGCCTTCGTATAGGTCGCAGGGCGCCATTCCCTTTAATGTGGTCGTAAAAGGAGGCAACGCGCCGCTTGCGGAAATAATCCAAAACTGCAAACAACCAACGCTATGGATTACCAAATTGCACTACCTGGGCATAAAACATTACCAAACCGCCACTATGACCGGCATTGCCCAGCATGGGGTGTTTCTTGTCGAAAACGGCAAGGTGCGGGGCCCGGTGGAAAACGTCCGCTTTGAAGAACGCATTGCAGATGCCTTGTCGCGCGTGGAAGCAATGTCAGAACCGCGCCTGGTATTTGACCCCTTAGATCTTACGTTTCCGTTTTCCACAGTAGTCCCGGCCGCAAAAATAAAACAATTCCGGTTTGTGGGATCTACCAGCAGGACAGTGTAGCAAATATGGCAATCGCTCTTGTTATTATTCTTGCTAATATACTGGGCGCGCTTATTTTTCTTTCCATTATTGTGTCGCTGGTGCGGGGCGCGCCGCCCGTGCCCAGTTCAAAACGCGTAATAGCTACGCTTTTGGAAATTGCCGCAGAATACCAGCCTGCAAAAGCGGTGGATTTGGGCGCGGGGGACGGACGGGTTGTAAAAGCTCTAGCCGCACAAGGCATAGAAACGCATGGGTACGAAATTAATCCTTTGCTGGCGTGGTGGGGAAGTTGGCGCTTGAAAAAAGCGGGGCTCCAGAGCAAAGGCTTTTTAAAAACCGCGAATTTGTGGAGCCAAAACCTTGGGGAATTCGATTTTGTAGTCATATACGGCCTGCCTGGCGTAATGGGCCATTTCGAGGCGAAACTGGAACGCGAATTGCGCCCCGGCAGCCTGGTGGTTTCAAACTCTTTTGCCTTACCCACCTGGAAACCCGTCAAAAAAATCGAAAACGTCTACCTCTACCAAAAATCCTAAAAATGGGCTATAATCCCCGTATGTATATTCTGTTCGACATTGGCGGAACAAAAATGCGTGTTGCCGCTTCAAAAGACGGTGCCACCCTAAGCGAACCCAAAATTGTGGAGACTCCCAAAGATTTTGAACAGGGGATTAATACCCTTGTTGCAATCGCAAATGAATGTGCCGGTAATGAACAAATTCAGGGTGTAGCCGGCGGCATTCCTGGTCCCCTGGACAAGGAAAAGACCATGGTGGTAAACGCGCCAAACCTTGCTGCGTGGAACAATAAACCTTTTATGCAAGAACTTCAAAAACGCCTGAAAACTCCCGTCAAACTTGAAAACGATGCGGTACTTGCTGGTCTGGGAGAAGCAGTATATGGCGCCGGGAAAAACCACCGTATTGTTGTGTTTATGACTATCAGCACGGGAATAGGCGGCGCAAGAATAGAAGACGGCAAAGTAACAGAAAATATTCTTGGATTTGAGCCAGGTCACCAAATTTTGAACGTTCAAGATAGTCAGACCAAATGTGGCTGCGGAGGGTTTGGCCACCTGGAAGCGTATGCTTCGGGTTCCGCTGTCGAACGCAGATATGGCAAAAAACCAGCCAAAATAACGGACCAGGCGGTTTGGGATGAACTGGCAAAAATACTGGCTGCTGGTGTTCACAATACCATTGTACACTGGTCGCCCGACATTGTAGTATTGGGAGGTTCTATGATTACCAAAGAACCCGGAATTTCCCTAGAAAAAGTGCGCCAAAACGTACAAGACATTATGAAGATTTTTCCCGAAGTGCCGTCCATTGAAAAAGTAACATTACGAGGCGCGGAAGGCTTATACGGAGCTCTTGCGCTATTAAAAAATAACGAGTAAACAACTATGTTTGACAAATTAAAACAACTTAAGGAATTAAAGGGCTTGCAAGACGAACTCAAAAAGCAAACGTACGATATTGAGAAAAACGGCGTGCGCCTTGTTATGAATGGGGGAATGGAGCTGGTAGAAATTAGCCTAAACCCCGAACTCTCGCCAGAAGACCAGACGCGCGCGTTAAAAGAAGCCCACAACGAACTGTTGCGCAAAGTCCAAATGGCCATGGCGCAACGCTTCCAGGGAATGATGTAGTTTTGCACACTTCCCGAATTTCAAAATCGCAGATATAATGTATACAGAAGAACAAGGAGGGTAGCAATGGGCAAGTACTGTCCAATTGATCCCAACGGCGATTGGTGGAATATCTGCTGTGCTGTCATCTTTGATAAAGATGAGAAAAAATGCCCTCACTGCAGAAAACAAGGGTATTTTCCCCAGATTTTCCTGGCTGTCCAGGACATTTTGGCAGACCAAACAAAAAGAGTGCAAATACGCTCCAAATACCACAATATTTTCTTTCCTGAACCACTAGCAGGGGAGAACCCATATTTTGCTGCCGCGACAAAATTTCAGCGGCAACCCGTAGAGCAGCTCGTATGAGCTGCTCCTTTATTACTATCCTTTTTCCACGCGGCGGGTGTATTCGCCGGTTTCTGTGTTTAGCTCGATAATATCGTTAGTCTCAATAAATAGAGGGACATTTATAACGGCGCCGGTTTCCAGGATTACGGTTTTGGCGCCGCCCTGCGAACGGTCGCCCTGCACGCCGGGAGGAGCGTCTTTTACTTTGAGCTGTACCTTTATGGGCAAAGTAATAGTAATAACTTTATCCTGGAAAATAATTGCTTCTACCTCCTGGTTGGATTTTAAAAACTTGGTGGCATATCCAACTTGTTCTTCCGCAAGCTCAAAACGCTTCTTTGGATCATTCGTCCAAGAAAACACATATTTGCCTTTGTCAGTATAAATAAATTTTGCCTGGAATTTTTGCAGGTCGGCCTCCTGGAACATGTCGCCCTGGTGAAAGTTTTTGGGAAGCACGCGGCCCGTAATAAGGTTGCGGATTTTGGTTTGCGCCACTACCACGTCTTGCGACTTTCCCATTTGCCGGAATTCCAAAACCTCGTAGGGCTGACCCTCGTAAATAAATTGCACGCCTTTTCTCAATTCGTAGTAACTAAGCATTTGGTATAGTAAAATCTTTGTGGCCCAGGAGAAATTCTTGGAGCGTAGTGGATTTTTTGCCTTCCATCTGCAATTCGTCGATAACCAGCTTCCCATCTTCCACATGCGCTTTCAGGATTTTTACGCGCTTGCCCTTCCAAAAAGTAAATGCTCCCGGCCACGGCGTATATGCCCGAACCTGCCTATCTATATACTCTGGATTTTGCTTCCAGTCAATAAACCCATCTTCCCGGGTAAGCTTTTTGGTAAACGTGGCTTTACTATGGTCCTGTTCCTGGGGAGTAATTTCGCCAGCAATGTATTTGGGCAGAATTTCTACCAGCAAGTCAGCTCCCATTTCCCAAAGAACCTGCAATAGTTCTGGCGTCGTCGGGTTTCCTTTCCCGTTTGAAAATTGATAATTGAAAATTGAAAATTCCCGTTGCGCCAGCAACGGACCATGGTCCACTTCTTCGTCCATTTTAATAATGCTTACTCCGGTTTCGGTTTCGCCGGCCAAAATAGCTGCCGGCACGGGCGTTGGACCCCGATATTTAGGCAATAGGGAAGGGTGCACGTTTAACGCGCCATATTTTGGTTTTTCCAGCATTTCCTTTTTTACAATGTCTCCCCAAAACCCCACCACCAGCAAATCAGCGTCGTCAACGCTATCAACTAACGTATACCCGGCTTCCCGAAGTTTATCTCGCACTAGCAATCCATATTCCCGGCCAAGAAATTTTATCTTCATTTTATTATGCGCCACTCAATATCTTTTTCATCTCCCGCGAATTCCAGCCACTCGCCATCGTCCCGTATTACATACCATTTTTTCTTGGCCTCGCTCCATATCATGGGCATGTCGCGGTAAAACGCTTTTTTTACCACTTCTTTTGGTTTTAAGCGATCTAGTTCCAGCCACTTTTTTGCCACGGTTTCAATAGTGTAGTCTAACCCGCGCGTGTTTGCCCAAGCAGCCACAATATCTATGGCTTTTTTTGCTTTTTCCACGGACCCCGCAAGCTCAAGCAGCTGTTTCGCGGGAGCCGTATATCTGGCATAAATTATTTTTTGCTTGCGGGCGTTCATTTTAAGCTGTTTTATGGAAATGTCTTTTGTTTCAAAAAAATGCGTAACAATTTCCCGCAACGCGGTTTTTTCTTTGAGTTCCTCGTAGAAGGGGATTTTCTTTTTCTTTAGGTATTCCTCGATCTTTTCCGAAATGCTTTTCCCTACGCCGGAAATCGCCTCTAAACCCTTTAGGCCCGACTCTTCGTAAATGGCGGCAACATCTTGATCCAGCGCCTCCAAAGCCCGCGCCGCCTTCCGGTAGGCGGCCGGCTTAAAACGCACGCTGTTAATTTCCAGCAAATCCGCCGTATGCAGAAATATCCCCGCCAACTCCTTATTGTAATCCCTCTTCTTTGCCATAGCACTTCAATTCTAGCCTTATTCCCCCCAAACTTCAACCGGTCGGGGCCTTTTCTTTTTGGGACAAAGCGACTTTTAAGGTATAGTAAGGTTAAGCCTTACTATGAAACCGCATAGAGTATTTATTGCCATAAACTTGCCGGACGAGGCCAAAGAGAAATTGCTGGCATACAAAAACAAATGGGCAGAGGTGCCCGCAAAGTGGACTACGCCCGAGAACTTGCATATTACGCTGGCGTTTTTAGGAAACACGTCAGACCAGGAATTGGCGGAAGTTTGCGAGTTAATGCGGGAGGTAGGGGAGCGGCACAAGCCGTTTTCGGTTGACATTACTCGTATTACTTATGGTCCAGACGCGAGAAGGCCGCGCATGATTTGGGCGTTAATTGAAAAATCGCCAGAGCTTTTGGCGTTACAGCAGGATGTGGAAAAAACCTTGGAGCAAGGGAGCAGCCAGACGTTTTCCCCTCACCTTACGCTGGCGCGCCTTAAAGCGTTTGAACTGCGGCGAATGGAACCGGAGGAAATTCCCGAAATCGATGAAGAAATCTTGATATCGATTCCCGTACAATCTATTGAAGTAATGGAAAGTCAACTGAAGCGATCGGGACCACAGTATACAATTTGCCAAAGTGTTGTATTATAAAGGAGTATGAAAATTCACTTTATCGGCATTGGAGGAATAGGGGTTTCGGCCATAGCCCAGTATTATCTTGCCCAGGGCCATGTCATAACCGGCTCTGATTTAATAGAAAACGAAATGACCCAGGTCCTAAAGAACAAAGGGGCCAACATAAAAATTGGGCCGCACAAAGCGGAAAATATACCTTTTAACGCCGATATAATTATTTACAGCCCGGCAGTTCAGCTTGATAACGCGGAACTGCAGCAAGCCCGCAATGTATTAAGCTCAAAACCTTTAAGCAGCAGATGGCAAGCCGCCGGAAAACCAAAACAGCAAATGCGCGTTTTAAGTTACCCCCAGGCTTTGGGCGAACTTACGCAAGAATACTATACCATCGCGGTTTCGGGCACCCATGGAAAAAGCACCACCACCGCCATGATCGCATTAGTGCTTATTGAAGCTGGATTCGACCCCACGGTTATTATTGGCACCAAAGTAAAGGAATTTGACCCAAGCCTGCCCGCCGGCACAAACTGCAGGGTGGGCCAAGGCACGTTTACAATAAAAGGAAAGCCGGTGCTGCTTATAGAAGCAGACGAGCATTTTGCCTCGTTTTTGCAGTATTCGCCCGATATTATTGTGCTTACGTCCGTGGAGCCGGACCATTTGGATTTTTACAAAAACTTGCAAAACATTATTAAGACGTTCCGCACCTATATTGACTTACTACCCGAGCACGGCATGATTATCGCGAACAGAGACGACGCAAACATCCAAAAAATATTGCAAAAAGCAAAACACCCCGTGTACGAATACTCGGGAAAGTGGGAGGCGGCAAAAGAGCTTCGAAGAATTTTACGGGTGCCAGGCGAATACAATGTTGCAAACGCGCACGCGGCGCTTACCCTGGCCAGGGCTTTGCAAATTCCAGACAGCAAAGCGTTCAAAGCGCTGTCAAAGTTTCAGGGTACCTGGCGCAGGTTCGACGTATTCCAACCGCAAACTCCGGTAAAATATACCCTGGTTTCAGATTACGGCCACCACCCCACGGAAGTCCGCGTTACCGTGCAGGCAGCCCGCGCGAAATGGCCAAAAGCGCCCTTGTGGGTGGTGTTCCAGCCGCACCAGTACCAACGCACCTTTTTCTTTTTCCGGGACTTTATTTACATTCTTTCTACCTTACCTGTGGATAAATTAATAGTGGCGGATATTTATGATGTCGCGGGAAGGGAAGAAAACACAACAAAGGAAAAGGTTTCCAGCGAAAAACTGGTACAGCAGGTTATCCGCAAAAAAGGAAGGCAGTTTGCCTCAAATGTCCTATATGTCCCAACTATCGATAAAATTGAATCCTACTTAAAAGAAAACCTCAAAGGGGGCGAAGTGGTAATGGTTATGGGGGCTGGGGATATTTACAACCTTACGGTGCGTTTGACAGGCCAAACATAAAAAGCGAAAATAGAAGCGAGAACGTAAAAAGGTCTCAACATATAAATATTTGAAATTTTCCAATATGGATCCCTTACTTCTTATCGGTATTGTCCTCGTGTTAGCGGTAGTAGGACTTGTATTTTACATGGGCAAAAAGGGAAAGGGCGGCATGATGGGAATGACGAACAAAAAATCTCCCGAAACGCCGCAGAAAGACTCTGGCATGCCTCCTATGTCCTCCCAATCGGGACAATCTTCGCCAAACCAGGGCGGGCCTGCCTCGCCCAGTCAAGGCGGGCAATCAACCCAAAATATGCCCCAATAGGTTATACCATCAACCAAAAACCGCCCCGAGCGTAGTCGAGGGGCGGTTTTTGTGTTTGACTTTTCTTGTAAAATCTGGCTAAGTAAAACTACCCGGATATTAATGTAGGAGGAAAGAACATTGAAAATTCAATATTGTCTTGTTGTGCTTGCCGCTCTGGTTTCTCTGTTATTTATAGCAGGCGCGTGCGACGGCTATACCCTGGTACCAAAGAAAATACAGGAACAGGCTTCCTGGGCCACGCTGAACGACCCGGAATGGGAACTTCGATGGAAGGATTCGCCCAGAGATCAAAATCCAAGAACATTTTGGGATTCTACTATAGAGATGGACGTTACCTCGCGGGCGACCGCGTGGTTTAACCTACGCCAGCAGACAGCAGCTTTGGTTCTTGCGACACCCGATATTTACGTTCTTGGTTTCGCCCAAAACCCGTTTAAAACCGAAAATGACGAATGGGTAATTCGAGAAATAGGCAGACAAGGCGGGGCAACCGCGCGCCAGCAACTTGCCATTACGTTTGATCCCGCAACCGTACCGCTTGTACCGCAAGAGATAGTAACGGCGTAAACAAATCTCGGCATTCCCCTAAAAGGAACTAGGTTTCTTGCCCAAACTCCGCAGGGTGATGGCTTTGTTACGGTACTGCGGGAAACCCACCAGAAAGACGTGCTCATATTGATAACCGTAGCCCAAACTATCGAGGACAGCCGCGCCGCCGATGCCACAGCACGTCTCATCAACCACCCCAGCCCCGAACCGGTTGTAGTTACCGGTAACTGGCAAACGTTGGCTGAAAAGTGGGCCCGCTTTTATAGCGTAGACGCCCGCCTTGTAAAGGCTATAGTTGACGCTGAAGGAGCACAAAACATTTCGGGGGATTACGATACCAATCAAGTGCCCCATGCCTTTGGGTACGGACAAGTGTGGCCTAAATGGCACTCCGCAAATATTCAAAAGGCGGTTTTAGATGTCACCGGCACATCAACCAATATTACCGACGAACAAACGCTTGGAAAGATTATCTTAGCCAGCAACGATATCAGCATGGCAACGGCTGTGCTTGCAATTCGTGATACATGGGTAGGAATAGGATCGCCTACCAGTTTTACCAATTATTCGATCTACGAAAGCTTTACAAAAAAATATGTAGGCCCTGCGATTTCTCAACAAGATCTTCAAAGGAGGTGGCAAATCTGGCAAAAGTACTTTCCGTAGAACCTTAAAACAAATAGAGGAGGCTCAATGCCTCCTCTTATCATTTGCTAAATCTCTATAAGTTCTTGACTTTCGACATCGAAACGAAATATTTTTAGAACTGCCTGTGTAGGGCAACATGCACCATCTTCAGGTCCATGCACCACCATATCAAGCAAAATACGAGAGCTTTGAATGGAAATCTCATTGACAATCACTCTATCGCCAATGTCCACGGATGCCACATGCTTGAAAGTACCATCTTGACTCAACACAACAGCAAGTTCGCGAAAATTTCCACTTCCTCCATAATTTGTGGCCAGTACAACAGCCGCATCGCTTTTTCCGTCAAAGTTCAAATCTCCGATTGCGATTTTTTCGTTGTATATTTGAAAAAGAAAACCAAACGTAGGCTCTTGATTGCAGAGAAAATTCTCTGTCCATTGAAACACGCCATCGGTTAACTTCATCGGAACTTCGCAATAAGAATGATAGTATTCGATATTGTTCAGCAAAGATAGACTAGGTGTATCTTCTTGAGTTTGAGCTATTGGAGTAGGTTTCACAAAATTTTGAAGCGCAAGCATTCCTCCCGCCGTAATAATCACCGCGGCAACAAGCACGAAAAAGGGGAATTTTAGTTTCGAAAAATCCATTTGGTTCATTACCAAATTTTACCATATTCCTATTTACAAGACCGCCCAAATATAAAAGAGCGAGGCACAAAAGCAGGGACTGTCCCTGCTTTTGCTCTTCCTGTCTAACCATTGTTTCCCCTGGGGTGGGTTTTGATTTATGTTTATAGAAAGAATAATACTGTCACACCCTATTGACAACACTTGCTTCTTTTCGAATCTAAAGGCAGGACTCTAAAATTTAATAGATAGGAGGTGTACACCATGACCTGACAAAAAATAGCTTATCCGTCCGGTAATTTCCACGATAATCCCAAAAACCTCACTGAAAGGAGAAAAGCCTTGATAAGGAAAAAATTACGATTCGGTACGCTCGCCCTTTTGGCCATTGCCGCCATATCTCTGCTCGTTGTTGCGGGCTGCGCCATGGCTTCGGTAAGCGCGAGCCACGATGAAGACCCTAGACCGACCAGAGAGCCTCGGCCTACCAGAACTCCAGAACCTCGCAGCTATCTTGCGTACCTCAACGAAGATCAGCTAACCCAGGACTCGGTAGAGGTGGACGGCACCGAAATCTCTATTGACCCTCGACCCCGAAGCGATGGGACTTTCCCCAGCGACACCACAATTACGCTGCAGTCCGCGCAAGACATGACTTGGGCAGGGGATTGCGGTAATTCCTACGTTGGTACCACATGTTCCGTGGTTATGGACCAGGATCGGTACGTAAAGGTTACGCAAGTGCCTCCGCCCACCCAAGATCCTCCGGCAGAGGATCCGCCGCCCGCTGACGATCCTCCAGCCGAGGAACCGCCGGCAAGCGATCCGCCACCCGTTGACGAACCGCCTCCGGCAGACAGTCCGCCCGCTGTCGCTCCGCTTCCCAACTTTACCTACCCTGCAGAGGGGCAAGTATTTACGGCGTATATCAGCAATGAACGCCGCATACAAGTGCAGACCGAACCGTATGCAAAGCCACTCTGGTATTACCTGCAAACATATACAGATGGAATGACCATTGACGCAAACGGACTGTTCCGGTGGAGCCCAGACCCCGACTTGTACTCAGACCGCATAGGCACCAGATTTCAGGCAACCCTTTGGATTACCGATGAACCGCCTGGATCAGGCTCTAATCGAAACAAGTACCGCACGATCTACTTCGACCTTATCGAAGAAGGATCATCTAATCCTCCACCCACGGAAGATCCTCCCGCAGACGATCCACCCCCAGCGGGTGATCCGCCAGCAGGAGATCCTCCGGCACCCGACCCCGACCCATGCGCCAGCGCCAGCCTGCATCAAGAAAGTTCATTCTTCTTTGTGAGCTTCGTGCACAACCTGCTCGGCATCAAACCCGTGTACGCGCAGGAATGCGTGGAAGATCCAGACCTCGCTGCCATCAATGCTCTCTATGAATGCATCGGTGGAAGCAACAGCTGGTTAGGCAAAGCCACAGGCGGTCCGTATACCGAAGCTAGCACGGGCAAACCAAGGCAGGATTTCCAGAATGGGTACATCGCATGGAACGGAGCTCAATTTTACACCTTCTCAAACCGTATCGGGGATACCTTCCTGGCACCATTTCGTCCTGTATGCGTGCAGCAATGGGCGCTCGGAACCGACCAACGCTCCATCGCCAAAACCTACAATCGCATCGGCGCAGGGCTGAAGATGCAGCTCGAACCATTTGCTAGCACCAACGACCAACTACAAAAGATAACTGCAGTGGCTCTCGGCGTCTGGTGGGTGGAATCAGTGGCGGAAGGACCTTTTGGCGGCCCCATCCTCAATGGGAACGCACAACCTACCATTCGACTAGAGCAACAATGGTTCTTTAATGTATGGATTCACCATCCATATAGAGATGGCCTCATCGCAACTCAGGAACGAAACCGGAGATACAACATCCTAAAGGCTACTTCAATGATTCCGAAGAAATAGGAGGAAATGGATGGATAGATCAATGGTATTGTCCCACCCAATGTGATGCTTATGTTGATCCCGAGAGTGCACGTTCGAAGGGTTGGATTCCTACGAACGAAGAAGGTGCTTCTGCGGCAGAAAAACAGGCGAATCGATATAACGCATTAAATCGCGCTATCGAGAAAACCGGCGAGCCGAACGTTGGATACTATGCTATAAGCATGGGCGGACCACAAATTATGGGGTTCAATTACCCAGATCTTGATTATGCGAACCCGACTGCGATGTTCAATGCGTTCTCGCAGAACGAATTCAACCACATAAAGGGATTCGTAGACTACATGGAAAACCACCATACTTCCGGGTGCGGAAGTCATCAAACTCCAATACCATATGCGCAGAGTCAAGACTTCAACGGTCTCTCATGCGCATACAATGGCACATCATCGAAGGCTTCCCGCTATAGCAATGGCTATAATTACGCTAAGGAGGTACTGAATATTACAGATTAAAATCAGCTCTTTCCTATACAACATAAAGGAGCGACGGAAACGTCGCTCCTTTTTATTTTCAATCTAGATTAGCTAGTTACCAAAATGAATGCTCGAGAGAATTTGTTCGGTGAGGTTCTCATGTGAAGGAATATCTTCTACTAAAAACTGGATATTCCCAGAGGGGTTTAAAAAGAGAAAGGCATCTTGTCCGAGTTTTGTCATAGCATTGCCTTGCACAACTTCAAGTGAGCCAATATTGAAAGTTCTGAGTCCAAAAGTATAAGAACGAGTTTTAGTCCATTCATCGGCAATCGCAGCAAGCTCTAATTTCTGCGGGTTATTCGTTAGGGTTATATGGATACCTGGAACCCACCAAACCGAAGAGGATCCAGCGCAGTCGTAAGGAGGTGGGTTTTCGTTTCTGCATTTTTCTAATTGGTCTTTTTGATGCATATCCTCTTCAGGGTCATACAATCTAAAGCTGTATAAAGTATTCCCTTGTTCTTTCTCTTCAAATTCCCAGTCTGGAGGATACTTCACCTTAAACCCAAACTCATCATCCCGATATGTTTGCCAGTCTTCGGGGATTTCTGGAACGGTTACTGGCTCCTGCATTGGCGTGGGAGTAGGGGATGGACTGAGATTTGGGGTGGCCTGCGACTCTTGCTCTGCCGGGCTTTGATTCATCTGACTCCACACAAAAGCTCCGCCGATTACGAGCACAATTGCCATCACGAAAAAGGGGAGTAAGTATTTGCCAGAAAGTATGTTGTTCATTGGTTATATGATACAATTTGCAAAAAGAATAGTCAACCGCGCCCGACAACATTGATCCACAATTACGTTTTCTCAATAAAAAGCGTAGTCAGCACAAAAGCAGGGACTGTCCTTGCTTTTTTGTTTCTTCTTTTTGTTTTCTGCGTAACCGTAAAAAATAAACAGAAATAACCCCCTTCCGTTTCGATTTTAAACCCAAAACCGCCTTCTCCTTTGCAAAGGCAGTTTTTATTTGCGTTTTTCTGTTTTTTGTAGTATTGTACATAATGCAATGGGCACGAAAGAAAGTGATTTGCGATACAATAAATACGAGGGGGCGCCCCATATATTAAAGACAAGCAACAAAGTAGAAGATCAAATAGGGCTCTCTATAGATGGAAACTTTGTTTTACAGCTCAAAGGTTTTTTGCCCCTTGGAACAAAAAAAATAACCATCCCAAAAGAAAACTTTTTTGATCTTGTCCCAGTAACCATATATGGCCTTCTTGATGATTTAATTCCAGGATCCTCCTTAATGGAGGCTTTTTTGCGCGAAGTGAAAAAATTCGAAGATGTTTTAAAGAAACAGACTCAAGAGATCGCCTCGTATGGCACTTTGGTGTATTACTCTCGGAAAAATCATTTAGTAAAGTTCGCTCCTCCTTCGTGGCATCGTCTCGCGCTTATTGTGCGTAACTCGACTCTTTTTCAAGATCCAAACAGAAAAATGAATTGGGAAGAGGTAAGAATCGTTTTTGAGAAAACCTTGGTTGCGATTGCTGGTTGCAGCGTAGGAAATAATATAGTCCATGCTGTTATTGGGGATCTCCGCCCTCTTTGCCTAAAGATTGCTGATCAAAAAGAATACCATATACCAAACGCCAATCGTGTTCGCTTGACATACGAAGACTTTGGAAGAAATAAGGCTGTGGTAACCGCAGAACAAATTCATGCGATTGACCCCTTTATGAAGATTTCCGTATATCAGGAAGGTCTACACCCGGCAAACATAGAAGAATTTGTAAGGGGCTCTTCTGTTATTATAGAAGAAATGGATGACCCGGACATGAAACTTCTTATCCGAGAAGAAGCGCGGCGCTCAGGAATCCCCGTAGTAATGGTAACCGACCTTGGCTCCGTGGTACAGATGGACGTGCGAAGATTCGACAAAAACAAGAATCTTCCGTTGGCTGCATGCGGCGTTTCTGACAAAGAATTATACAAAGCACGCGACCAATGGAGAGACGACCTTGCCGATAGGGATAAGTTTTGGGATTTTGCTTTTACGTTTATTGGATATCACGCGCAAAAGAGTTCTGAATTTTATGGCATCATCAAAAAAACTGACCCGGTTTTGTTTGGTGGACTTCCCCAGCTCGGATCCACGGCAATAGTTGCGGCGGGTATTGCGTCAGAAGCGATAGCCCGTCTTGTCCTTGGATTTCCAATACCAGAACGTATGTTTATCCACAAATATACGGGAGAGACAGGAATTGAAGGAAAAACTCTCTAGGAACAAAACTATGATAAAAAGACTTCTAAAAATAAACTACGAGGCTTTGGATATAAAGCCGACCGATGCAACAAAATGTACAAAAAAACAGCTTTATAGCCATCTTGTCTCATGGGCGATCTTGGCGCCAAGTTCTCATAATACACAGCCGTGGAAGTTCATTATAAAACCGAAAAAAAACATAATTGATATTTGCCTTGATAAGTCACAAATATTGCCTAATTCTGACAAGCACGAGAGACAAGCATTCATAAGTATTGGGTGTGCCGCAGAGAACCTTATTCTTGCGGCACGTTATTACGGGGTTGCGCCATCGGTTAAATATATAGGAGAAAAATATCCACTGCCGACCATCCGAATACATCTTAACGAAGAAGAGGCCACTCCACCCAAAGAGAAAACAAAGAGCAATATCTTTCTTGGGGCCATGAAAACACGAATGATGAATAGGTCGAAATACGATGCACTCCGCCCCATACCTTCTATCCTTCTAAAACAGTTCAAGGAAACTGCAAGCAGTTTTGGCGCGAAGCTAGATCTGGTTTCTGACATCAAAATGCGTTCTGCAATAGCTGAACTGCAATATACCGCCGACAAATCGGCAGTTGCTGACGGAGATTTTCGAAAAGAACTCGGGGCTTTTCTTCTTCCAAACAACACGCCTAACGGGCGCTCTATGCCGGGGAATACCTTCGGACTAAGCGAAAAAATGACTGTAAAACTTTCTAGCGCCCTCCAAGAAGAAGGTTCTTTTGATCCTGATCTCGCATACGGTTTTGCGGCTTCCGAACGTGACGGTATACGAAGCTCTCCCCTTGTCTGTATCTTAAGCGTAGCAAAAGATAAGGCAGAATGGTGGCTTAAAACAGGAAGGGCTCTCGAGAAGATGGCGCTCTTGGCAGAGATACAGAAAGTTAATATCGCAGTACACGCTGCCTTGATAGAAAAGGAGATGTTTACGGACTTATTAAAACTTCGCCTTCAAGGGACACAGCGCCCAGCGGCGCTTTTCAGGGTTGGCTACGCAACAGAAAAACGTCCCCACTCTCCTCGGATACCCGCGGCAAGAGTAATCGAATATGAAAATTAAAAAACTAATCACTTCCACGGCAGAACCAGTATCAGTGTATAAAGCCGGAACTGCAACAATAGAAATATACAAAGCAAAAAATGCGGGTACTGCTTCCTGGGAAAATTCCGAGCTTTTTCGCTTAGTTGCACGCGCGCGAGAATCTTATTATCAATACACCAAGGAACCTCCGTTGTTCGATGAATACGAAGATAAATCTGCGGTGTATATTACCAAAGCAGTGTATCCGATTGAAGATCACCAATGCCATGTTGAAGAATGGGTGAGCGTACGATTTATACCCGGGCAGGGGAGTCCTCTTGGATTCCAAGACCTTACCATGTATGAATACGAAGGCAAAAGAATAGACGTGCTTGCTCGAGAAAAACTATTCCCAAAAAAAGAAGGCGAGGCGTTTTGGGAACGCTTTGTCTCGATATCTAAATTGTGCGTTATCCGCCCGCATTTCCTGCATAAAGAGCACTGCAACGAGATAAACTCTCCCAGAAAACTTTCTTATACTGGGTTGGCTTTAGTTTTCATGACTAGGCAATTTTTTAAAGATGCGCCTGCATGGAACCTTAAACCTGCATATATCACAGCGCAAATCCCCAAAGATGTAGTAGAAAAATCGCTTAAGGTTGTTCTTAAGGACTCTGTTCCCTTGCCTCGTTTTACCCTGGCTTCTGCCGCCCTTTCGCTCCCAAACCAAAATAGCGTACGCCTTACCCGAAACACGTATACTTACCACTACCCCGTGTATTTCTTCAATTTTCCAAGCATTCTTTCGATGCTAAGGAAACTTTACCAGGAAGGGAAAATTTCAGAAAGCACTCTCCAGCACTATTTGGGTGTAAATATTTCTTTAGAAGACCTAGCAAATTTACCTCTTCATAAAAGCATGCTTCGGTTGCGAAAACTAGGAGACATGTTTGTACAAAACGGGCAGCTGGCAGGGGCAACAATTACGGGCGAAGATCTAAGAACAATGACCGATATGTTAGAGGACGGGCCTAGTCTTTATATTATGGCCTCAACCAGTTGGAAAGAAGACATCGAAAACGTATGCAGCAAACTGGGGATACGAGTTGATTGACTTTTGGGAAAGGACTATAATAGAAATATGGATGACGATCATATGTCGCGTAGTTACACAACAACCAAAAAAACACAAAAAATTCTTGACTATCTCATTATTGGTGCAGGGCCAGCCGGTCTTCAACTTGGATACTATCTAGAAAATGCGGGCCGAGATTACCTTATATTAGAAAAAGGAAAGTCGCCGGGCACATTTTTTAAGAAATTCCCGCGCCACCGCGCCCTGCTTTCTATCAACAAAGTATACACAGGATACAAAGATCCAGAGGTCCGCTTACGCTGGGATTGGAACTCTTTGCTTACTAATACTCACGAGTTGCTTTTTTCAGATTACACCAAAGATTATTTCCCTGATGCTAACGCACTTTGTAGATACCTTAAGGACTTTGCGAAGACATTTAAAATAAAAATACAGTTCGGAACCACTGTTACAAGAATTTCAAAAACAAAAGAGGGATTCCAAATAAAAGATAGCCGGAGCAAAACATACAAGGGTAAACGGTTAATCATTGCAACCGGAGTGACCAAACCTTTCATCCCTGCAATACCGGGGATAGAAATGGCTGAAAATTACACTAACGTTTCTATAGACCCTGACGACTTCGCAAATCAGAATGTCTTGATTATCGGAAAAGGGAACTCTGCTTTTGAAACCGCAGACAACCTCGTGGGGCGGGCGGCAAGAATACACCTCGTGAGTCCCGCGCCGGTAGCATTTGCCTGGAAAACGCACTTTGTGGGGGATTTGAGAGCAGTAAATAACAACCTTCTTGATACCTACCTTTTAAAATCGCAAAATGCGGTGCTTGACGCCACCGTAGAACGGATAAAACGCAAGGGCAAGAAGTACGTTGTCTCGGTAAGCTACTCGCATGCAAATAACGAAAGAGAAGATTTGGCATACGATAGAGTTATTGCGTGCACGGGATTTCAGTTCGACGCGTCTATATTCGACAAATCCGCAAAGCCTGATCTTACCATTAACAATCGCTTCCCGGCGCAAACAAGCGAATGGGAATCCACCAACGTAAAAGACTTGTACTTTGCGGGTACGCTTATGCAGGTTCGAGACTTTAAGAAAAAGCAATCTTCGTTTATACACGGTTTTCGCTACAATATTCGAACTCTCTTTTTTCTGCTCGAGCAAAAATACTATGGAAAACCCCTGGTATACCGTGAAGTAAAGAAAACGCCAGAAAGCTTAACTCGCAAAGTTATCACTAGAGTAAACAAGAGCTCCGCCCTCTGGCAACAATTTGGATTCTTGGCTGATGTAATGATTGTGCCAGAGGGCAGAAAGCCTGCTCGCTACTACGAGGAGCTCCCCGTGGATTATGTGCATGACTCCAAACTCGCAGGGAACGAAGACTACTATCTTGTTACTTTAGAATACGGCCTTAAAGGATCTTTTGACGATCCTTTTAACATGCACCGGGTGGCGAGAGACGAAACAACCAAAGCGAAAATGAGCAATTTTCTGCATCCCATCGTACGCCACTACTCTCGTTCACGTCTGCATTGTACGCACCATATTATAGAAGATCTGGCAGCTGAGTGGCGCGAAGACGTTCACATCAAACCATTACGTAAATTCTTCTCTACTTCGGCACTTGCCGGGAGACCGTAATGCGTTACGGTCCGTCGTTATGAATGGTGAATTTGTAGAAATCGGCAACACTTTTATCGAAATACCCCTCGGCATAGGGGCTTTCGCAATATCCTCCCTCTTGGGCGTTCTTGTGTACCTCAACAACCCCAAAAGTTGGACAAACAGGCTTTTTCTGCTGCTAGCCATCATCATTAATGTCTACATTGTCGTAAACTTTCTTTCAATTCATCCTCCTATTAAAACGGCGGAAAACCACCTCTTCTGGATCCGCTTTGTCATGTTTGTAACCTCGTTCATGGGGCTCATGCTTTTTCTTTTCGTTCATACATTCCCGCACGCCACAATTTCTCTCGCAAAGAAATACCTGTTCGCCCTGGGGCTCTTGACTTTAAGTTCAGCAGCTGCATCGCTTACTCCTCTTGTATTCTCCTCTATCCACTATCCTGGCGGAACCCCCACCCCTGTTCCCGGACCCGGAATCGCGCTCTTTTTTCTTAACTTTGTGGGACTTTTTTTCTTGAGTTTTGTAGTTTTGATCTATAAATATCTCAAAACGCAAGGCGTTGAGAGGATTCAGCATCTACATTTACTGCTTGGGGTTATTTTATCTTTCTCCGGAATGGCAATTTTTACGGTAATATTTGTAGTTATTCTCAAAATTCCATTCTTTGTTTTTCTTGGCCCCGTGTTGCCTGTAATCCTAATGCTATTTATTTCCTACTCAATCATTAAATACCAATTTCTAGGTATAAAAGTTCTTGCTACTGAGGTTTTAACCACTATCCTTGCCATTATTACTCTTTCTGAGGCGTTAGTTTCTAATAGTATTAATGTTTTTCTTTTTCGAATTTTCGTTTTTGCTGCGGTACTGGGATTTGGGGTTTTGCTTATTCGGAGTGTACGAAAAGAGGTACAGCAACGGGAACAACTGGAAAAACTGTCGCAAGATTTGGCGGAGGCAAATCAGGAGTTAAAGCGGTTGGACAAGGCAAAGTCGGAGTTTGTGTCCATAGCATCGCATCAGCTACGCACGCCCTTAACCGCCATGAAAGGCTATCTTTCGCTTTTGCTGGACGGTAGCTATGGCCAGATTGGCCAGGCTTTTAAAAAACCTATCCACAGCGTGTACGATTCAAACCAAAGGCTTATTCATTTGGTAAACGACTTGCTAAGCCTGTCGCGCATTGAGTCTGGGAAAATTAAGCTGGAGCCAGAACCAACAAATATACAAGAGGTTATCCAAAGCGTAATTGACGAACTCAAGTTAAAAGCAGAACAGAAAAATCTTGAGCTTGTTTTCAAAGAGCCGGCACCGCCGCTTCCTGCGGCTATGCTTGATCCGGAGAAAATCCGAAATGTTATTTTAAACCTTATTGATAACTCTATCCGGTACACCAGGCAGGGGAGTATTACTACCGGCATACAGCAGGCGGGTAAAGTGGTGCACATTACCATTGCCGACACGGGCGAGGGCATGAACAAAGAAGAGCTGCAAAAATTGTTTCAAAGTTTTTCCAGGGGCCAGGCGGGCAAAGAGCTTTCCACCGAAGGCGCCGGACTTGGTTTGTACATTGCCCGCCAGTTTGTGGAAATGCACAAAGGTAAAATCTGGGCCGAGTCAAAGGGGAAAGGGGAGGGGAGCACCTTCCACATTGAACTCCCTGTAAGGTGATATGGAAAACTTTTCTCTTGATTTCGGGCAAATAAGATTCTTAACATTTATTGTTGCTCTTATTATAAATTTTGGTTTGGCCTCCCTCCTCTTGCGATACGCCCAACAAAGCATACCTCATCGGTTTTTCTTCATCTTTCTTGCTACTCAAACTCTTTGGCTCATAGTCATGTACATATCCCTAGAAGTATCCGGGGATTATCTTTTATCGATGGCTAGGATATCAATATTTTTTGGAACCTTTCATGCGTTGTCTTTATTTCTCTTTGTTTATGCGCTTTGGAAGCACACAGTTTCAAAAAAGTTTTTCTTCTTTTTACTTGCCGTCGCCACGGTAGTTGCTGGGCTTAGCTTATCGCCATTTGTTTTTTCTCGCCTCGAACTTAATGCGATGGGAGAGCCTGCCCCGCAAGCTGGCATTGGGATAATTGCCTTTGCGCTCTTTACTGGCTTTTGTGTATTTGGAGCATCCTATACGCTTATCAAACAATATCTTTCTTCACAAGGTTTAGCAAAGACTCATTGGAGACACCTCATGTTCGGAATGGTTATAACCTATTCTCTTGTAATGTTTTTCGACGTGTTCTACTACAACGCTACTGGCAACCTCAACGTGATTCGTTTTAATCATTTATATGTTCTGCCTTTTCTTTTTTCTGCAAGCTACGTTCTTTTGCGACACCACTTTCTTAACGTTAAAGTCTTAGCAACAGAACTATTTACCATCCTTATTATAGGAATCTCGATTGTGCAGCTAACATTTGTGCGCACGGCAACCGAGTTTTTGTTTAGTACAACGTTATTTATTCTACTAGTGATTTTTTCTTTTCTTTTAATCCGCAGCATGAATAGGGAAGTGCGCCATAGGGCGCGGGAAGCGGCGTATGAGGAGCTGCAAAAGCTGGACGCGGCAAAGTCCGAGTTTATTACCATTGCGTCGCATCAGCTACGCACGCCCTTGAGCGGACTTAAGGGGTATGTATCTATGGCGCAAGAAGGGAGTTATGGCCAGCTTCCCGAAGAAATGCTGCGTGTGCTCGGCAATATGGGGCAAGCAACAGAACGCTTAATTTCGCTGGCAGACAGCTTTTTAAATGTTTCCAGAATGCAGGCGGGAAGTATTGAACTTAATCGCCAGGAAACAAATATGGTTCCTTTTTTGGAAAGTATTGTGGAAGAAATGATGCTGCGGGTAGAAAAAAAGAAGTTAAAAATAAAGTGGAATCCGCCAGTAGAGAACCTGCCTAAAATTTCCATAGACCAGGAAAAAATCCGCACGGTGCTTTTAGGAGTTTTGGATAACGCCATTCGATACACGAAAGAAGGATCCATTACCGTTTGTTTGAAAGCTAAAAAGAATAGGCCTGCCCACCGAAGCCTTGGCGAAGGTGGGGGAGTGGTGATTTCGGTTGCAGATACCGGAAAGGGGTTAACGCAAGAGGAACTCCAAGATGTTTTTACCAGCTTTAAGCGCGGGAAAACCGCCCAGGCCTTGTGGACCGAGGGCGTAGGCCTTTCGCTTTTTACCGCCAAACAGTTTGTAGAAGCTCACGCTGGCCGAATCTGGGCAGAAAGCAAGGGCACGGGGCAGGGGAGTACGTTCTTCGTGGAGTTACCGATTGCCTCCGCATTTACGAACCGAAAGAAGATCAAGTGAACTTTATGAAACCACTTGTCCAAAAATAGAGAGGATCACAATCAGTGACCCTCTTAGAGACGCTTAGGCAATTGTATGATCTTGGCGGAGAATGAGAACTTGCTCTTCGCCGCTTGACTCTTCCAGTTCTCTTCTCAATGCCCGAAAGTAACGTTGTGTTCCTCTCCAACGAGAGGCCAGCACGGTAATCATGTGATGCACATTTGTTTCGAGCGCGTTGCCACGACGACCAATACCTTGAATCGGATTTTGGTTTGCCGTGCACCCACCGAAGTGGCGCACCAGCATATCCTGGAGTAACTCCTCGTCAAGGTTGGTACAAATGGTTTCTTGTGTCCCTTCAGCAGTTATCAAAAAACGAGGGAAGAATATTGTGAAAGACCATGCTTTACCTCTAAGACCACTATGTTCGAGCCACGGTATGCGGAGTCGTTGATCCGCCAAACGGTCTAATGAGCCAGGAGAGAAATCACGAATCCTTGGCATTTTCCTCTCCCTCGCCTCCTTCGATTTTACCTTCTCCTAACAATGTAAATTGAACCTTTCTGGCGCGCAGTAAATTGGGCACCCGATCAGCCACTATAAATCGATTAGCAGGAGCACGGTGATATGTCTCTCCGGCATCGGATAGCACATCGATGGCCTGCACTCGATCCGCTTGACTGTCAATTTGAATTACTGGCATAAATACTCCTTCCTTTTTTGCTGTGTATGCAATCCTAAATCATACTATACAACTTCTAATAAATTTGTACAGCCCCAAACAATGTCGCCAAACAATTCGTGGAGGCCCACGCCGGCAAAATCTGGGCAGAATCTCCTGGTTCAGAACGGGGAAGCACCTTTTTTGTGCAACTGCCGATAAAATAAAGGAGGACTGTCCTCCTTAAAAAGGAGGTAGCATCATGACCTAATTAAAACAAACCCGTTCGGCAGGGAATGTCCAAATTTTCCAGCAGGAGACGAGAAAGTGTTCGCGAAAAAAAAGATCCTCGGATTGCCCATTTCAGTTGCGGTACTGGCCACGATAATGTTCGCGGCCATGGTGACAGGAAATTCTGCAATTCCAACACCAGCGGAAGCTCATCCTGCACAGTATCATATCAGCAAGGGAGAATGGAAATCCTACTGGGTATACCCCAGCCCGGAACCCATAACAGTTTACTATCACCCTAAATATGGAGATGCCCCAACTCAACTAAAGGCGAACATAGGTTATTGGGTATGGGGCACTGGTTTCCCTGATGTAACCATTGATATGTACGTATCGTCGGGAAACCCAGGAAGAGAAGGTTGGGTTTACCTACAAACGTTACGTATCAACGAGGCACGCCACGGTGATAAAAGTTTCCCTATGTGGTTGGATGGAGGGACCTACAGATTCGACATTAAACGCAAATGGGCTGTTGACTGGTCCTATGCCTCGATCACTCTAGGTGTTAAATCCTACTGACCGCGAGAAAACGTGGAGAGCGTGCACGAAAAACACTCTCCACATTCCTTTTTTCATTAAGGTATTATAGTATAAAGCTATGCCAAAACTTGTTATCATAAAAAACTATCCAACTCGGACAGAAGCTGAGATCGCCAAGCAGTTTCTAGAAAGTCAAGGAATTCAATGCGTCGTATCGGCAGATGATATGGGGGGAATGCGTCACGACCTTCTTATGGCAACAGGGGGCGCAAAACTTCTTTGTCGAGAAGAAGATCGCGAAAATGCATTTGATCTGCTTAAATCAATATGAATAAAATCGATTGGAAAACGCTGTTCTTTGTTACGGGCACGATTTTCTTTGTCCTCTCCATTGCCCAAACTATCATTAGCTGGATAACCTTTTACTTCATGCGGCCATTTTAATGCAATGGGTCCCATAGGGTGTGAAAGAAGGATTTGAGAACCCACGCCGGCAAAATCTGGGCAGAATCAGAAGGTAAAGGGAAGGGGAGTACGTTCCATGTTGAACTTCCTGCAAGGTAGCCCAGGGCTGTAATATAACCTCACGCCTGTTCCAATAACCTAGTTTGTTGCATAGTATGGGAATGCGGATAACTTTAATACTCACCATCCTTCTTATCCTTGCAGGGGCTGTTGGGTTTGCGTACTACTATTCATCACAGAAAAGTTCTTCCCCTCCGACCGAATTTTCTGTTGAAGATTTAAATAGACGGTTGGAAATTTGCGAATCAATTCCTAATGGCACAACCCTTGAGGTAACTGAAACAACGAGAATGTTCATAAACCTGCCTGAAGATATTTACCCCTACGAGAGTCGAGAGTTTACCTCCGATGGGGCAACCGCAGGCATTATCACGAGCGGAGAGGGATTGCCTCCACAAAACAGATCTATAGAAGAGTTTATGACAAATCGTTGCGTCACTCACTATTATGAATTCAATGGAGCGGGTACAGTTGACTTACGAGTTAAAAGTGCAGTCCCTAACGTGCCAGACTATACGGTGCACTTTCAGGTAGAGGGAGGATAAATCTGATTTCTCGCTACAGTAACTTCAATGCGCGGCAAAACCGCCCAGGCCTTGTGGACCGAAGGCGTAGGGCTTTCGCTCTACACCGCCAAGCAGTTTGTGGAAGCCCCACGGCGGCAAAATCTGGGCAGAATCTCCGGGCCCAGAAAAAGGGACTACATTTTTCATGGAATTGACCTCTTGACAGCTTGTAATACAAAATATTACAATTGAAGCATGCGTAAAGTAATCAACATATCTCTCCCCGAACATCTCTACCAGGAAATCGAGGAGGCGACAAAACAAAAAGGCTACGGAACCAAAAGTGAATTATTTCGCGCTGTTTGGACTGCATGGAAAGAAGGGCGGCTTGGAGAATCTGCAAGGAAGTTTGACGCCAAAAAGCTCTTGAGCAATGTTCGGCGGCACGCGGCAAAGGGCGGCCCCCGCGACCTTTCCGAGCAGCACGATCGCTACCTCTATGGCGAATGAGCTCTTGGCCGATTCGGATTTTTTCATAGCGCTCTACAAGCGTGACGATACAAATCACGAAATGGCTGTTCGCCTACTCGAAACAATAGGGGAGAAGAACATGAGTATTATTCTCTCCGTATTTGCGTATTCTGAAATCACCACGGTGCTTCAGCGAATCGGAAAGGCAACAGCCCGCAATTTCATGGAAGACGTGGAAACTTCGGGGGTACGAATTGTTCTGGCTACAGAAACCCTCTTTGAGAAAGCGAAGCACATTTTCCGCCAGCAACGCTCAAAAAACGTTAGTTTCACCGACGCAGCCAATATCGCCCTTGCCAATATGCAGGGTTTCGACACTATCGTGAGTTTTGATAACGACTACAAAAAGAACGGCCTCCGCCTTTTCCCCGATGTATTGCAAGAGAAAGAAAGCAATCATGCAACAGAAGAATAATAGGCAGAGGAGTACGTTTTATGTGGGTTTACCTACTGTTTAGCCACACCGACACTTATGTTTATTTAATTTATATTGTGGATAACTTTTGTTGGAGTATATTGACAACATATCTCGGCTGGCGTATTTTGAAAGTAGATCATTCTAAAGAGGTGAACGTCATGATATAGCGGATGCAGCGCAATGAAGTAGGGGATTCAGAAATTCAGGAGCAGGAAGGAGACGAGAAATTGTTCGCGAAAAAGCTTTTCATCCCTGGGATTCTCCTTCTATGCTTATCGTTCTCAATGGGCGTTGGCGATTTCACGTACAATGTGTAGCAGGCTTAAGCGCCTTTACGCTGTCTATTAAATAGAGGGGTCTAGCCGGATAGCGCCACGAATCTACGCGCTACCCGGTTTTCCTTTTGGGAGCAAAAAGGCGATAACTGAAGCAAGCGCATAACAATAGAGGGCCAGCAAAATGAAATACAATGGGACAAAGGAAGCATCAATAAGATTTACAGGCAGAAAGAGAATTTTTCCAAAGTAATAGAAACCGGTACGCCATATATTCTCCTGAACTATACCTCCATTCAGAGAGGGCGACGAATTTATCGCATATACCCCAGCAGTGATCCAGGGGAGTACAAAGAGTAAAATGGCAAGCAGAATTTTAAATACGGTGGGCTTGAAAAAGTTTTTTAGATTTGGTCCCATAGCGCGCGGAAGAAGGATTTAAGAAGTTTGATGACGAGCTGGTTTTCGATGAGATAGCCTTTGAGATTTTCGGCGGGGGTAAATGCGGCCTGGTCGAACAGGACAAGGGTGCCCGGTATCAGGTGTTTTGAAGAAATACATTTTCTCTCGCCGTACGCAAAGGGCTCATCTGTTTTTTCCGCGTACAATTCTTTTACCGCAATTTTCCCCAAGCGCTTTTTGATTTTTTCATATATTTCTTCACGCTGTTGCATTTCTTTTTTATCGGCGCGCGAAGCAAACACCAATAGTTCGGGAGTGGAAGCAAACGAAATTTTTTCTTCCAGCATGCGACTGCCTTCCTCCCCATGAAACACGCTAATGCCCCCGCGCTCGCCGGAATAATATTTTGATTCCAAAGCGGCAATAATCCGGATAAGCTCGCGCTCTTTTTCTTCGATTTCCCGTTTTTGCTTGCGAAGAAACTGCAAAATTTTCTCGGGCGGCTGGGCCGCAAACAGGCGTTTTTTGCCGTGAATGGTTTCCACGAACAACCCTTTTGCCATAAGAGGCTTTAAAATTTCGTATGTAGTTGGCCGCACCACGCCTGCTTCCCTTGCCAGCTTTTGCACGGGTACCGGGCCCAATTCCAAACCGGCAAGGTACACTTTTACCTCTTTATCGGCAAAATCCAGCTTTTTTAGCTCCTGGGCAATAAAGTTGTTTTCCATATAAAAATTATACCACGAAACTGCTACTGGAAAAACGGGGACTGAAGCAGAAATTCTATTTCCTGGGGTAAAAAGCCCACGTCAGGATAGTTGCCATGCCACTGCATAATGCTTTGGTCGGCGTACTGTTCGCCAGGGTGAGGAAGTCCAAACGCGTGCCCCAGTTCATGCGCAGGTGTCCCTTTGGGCACAGTATTGGCACATTGCCAGCCTGAGCTATACGAACACGGAATACCCCAGGTGTTTTCTACTCCGGACAAAGGTTCCAACACCCAGTCGCCGGTTATTGCCCAACCTGCGTAATTTGGGTATAGGTTCGCTCCCGCGTATCCGCCTCCGCCCGCGCTAAAGATAAGGGCGGCGGTTTTTTCTTCCCATTGTTCAACTCCGTTGTGGATTGCCTTATTCATGTACATTCCCCAATTACCCTCGAGTTTTGACGGGTCGTCTATACAGGCCTGGCTTGGGCTGGAGCCGCAGCGCATCGTAAGATAGTCGTACGAACTGCGTACCACTTCAAGCCGCTTCATTTCAAATGTTTCTCCCACCTGGTCTTTGTACCACTCTTGCAATTCACGCAGGTATCTTGTTACCGCCCGTTCGTATTCACGATACATTGGCTTGTCCGCCGGGTATACCAAATATGGTTTTACAAAAAACTCACCGAAAGGAGAAAAGCCTTGATATAGAAAAAACTGCGATTCGGCACGCTCGGCCTTTTGACCATTGCCGTCATATCCTTGCTCGCTATTGCGTGCACCGCGTATGTAACCGCAGACGACGACCGAGATCGAGATCCAAGACCTACTCGCGAACCCAGAGAAACACCTACCC
>Ga0214471_10000341_pt1 | contig 41517 bp, 58 predicted proteins | sample RVTome_5_FD_207665 | JGI IMG/M metagenome (GOLD analysis project Ga0214471, IMG submission 207665) | Soil microbial communities from uranium-contaminated site in the Upper Colorado River Basin, Wyoming, United States - RVT142D155 | ecosystem: Environmental > Terrestrial > Soil > Contaminated >... | reverse complement strand
GCGAAAGGCGAGGGAATACTTACAAGCAGGACTCGACGGGGTTTCTGATTATCTTAATTCTTTGCATTGTCCGTGCATTGAGTGCAAAAAGGATCATTTGGTAACTATACTACCATGACGTTCACTTCGGATGAGTTAATTAGTCACCTAAAGAACCTTGCAGAGGGTAAGTTTCTACTTGAGGCTAAGCAAGATATTCAGACCATTGCGGCGAACACTATTAATGCGCTCTTAAAAAACCGAGTTTTTAAGGAAGGCAAAGACGCGGACGGTGCGGAGATAGGGCAATATTCAGAGTTTCCATTTAGCGTGCCTTTTAGGGAGTTACAAGAGCAGGGTATTCCGAATTTAGGAAGGATCGGAAAAAAGAAGATCAATAAAAAAGGGTTTGCGTTTTTTGAAGGTGGGTACAAAGAATTAAGAGAATTAATCGGACGGCCTACTGACAACGTGAAATTAGAGATAACGGAGAGTTCCAGGAATCAACTAAAGACGGCGAAGGCCGGGCAAGACATAGCCTTTGGATTTACGAATAAGGAGAGATTAGATATTCAGGAAAGCAACGAGTTAAGATTTGGAACGGTGGTTTTCAAACCTACAAAATCGGAATTGAAAGAATCAGAGAAAGCGATAAGAATAGAAGTTAAAAGAGTCATGGATAAAGCGTTCTCATGATTACGTTACTTGCATACGAGTTAATGAAAGTAATTTCTGGAAACTTAAAAGATTTTAAGTGTACAGGATTTATAGGCAGAAAAAGTACGCAAGGTTTAATTTACACAGAACAGGGAAAGTATTCCGGGTTGACTGATAAGTTAGGGAATTACTTTTACATAAGATACGAAAATGAAACTTCTACTAATACAGTAGCAAGGCGGTTCGATTCTTGTGTTAATACTTACTTATCTTCTAACGAGTTAAAGCTTGTAGCGGTTTTTTCTGATTACTCTCCTGATGTAATAAGATGGATATTCATGCAGTTATTAATGATAGCGAATATTGACGAGTGCTACAAACGATTCAGACCAGAGATAGTATTAGGAGATACTTCTATTGACCAGGAGCGGATTTTGATTGAGGAAGTGGGAAAGGTTCCTGACAGTTGGAATGAATCATTGAAATTGGCGTCTATTAAGTTCAATTTAACTTACTATCTCAGCCCGGATCAATGCGCGTGTTTCGATCCTTGCATATATCCAGAATTTGACGCATATTTGAAGTTACGGACGGAGTGTTCGACATTGGAAGCTATATTATCAAATCTATCCTGATGCTTTGTTGCTGTTCATGCTGGTTAGAATTAGGGTGCGTTGACTCCTGCGTGGAGTTCGACACGGGGCTTGTCGCTGCTGTTTCAGGAGAGTACACATTAAAATTAAAATTCAACGGGCGGGTGATTAGGTTGAAGCAGGAGCAGACAATGGGAATGAACATAACGTTCGATATATCTTCTTTGGTTTATTATTACACATATTCCGGTGTAATAATTACGCCGTCCGGTGATCCTGTGGAGTTGACAGACGGGACTCTCACGTTAGATTGTTTAAGATTTAAGACAGAGCCGATTTTGAAAAACGAGGAAATATGTTAATCAGTATCATTCTTATAGGCTTTTTAAGCGGATGCCTTACGATGCTGATTTATTTCTGTATAGGTTCTCCTGATGCGGATGAATTTACGGATAAAAGGATTTTCTCATTTTGGGGTAAGTTTATATCATCTAAATACAAAGTGAACGAGGGGTTCTGGTGGAAGCCTTTAGGCGGGTGTGTGTATTGTATGGGTCCGTGGGTTTCATGGTTGGGGATTGGATTAACTCATGGAGTTCTTGAGATTAGCGGAATTGAGTGGTTAATTTACGGGCTGTTCGTTCCGGCGGTGTGTAACTTTGTTCTCACTTTCAAAAAATAATTATGGAACTTATCAAATCATTCATCGACCTAATCATGTGGGATTATTGTTTAGGCGTAGTTCTGATGGGCTATCTGTGGAAATTCAGATTTAAGATAGCGCACCCTGACGTTAAGTGGGCGGTGTTCTTTTTAGCTATCTTGGCCGGGGTTGTTTGGTGGCTGGTGGGCGAAAGGGAGCCTCTCAGACTTTTCGTATCATATTTTTTCGTGACTTCGTTTTACGAACTGATTCTGATTTACATATTTAATTGGTTGGAGTCAAAGTTTAAGAAGTGATAAAAATAGCTTCTGATTGTTGCGCGGACGTTAAGGGGCTTTTGAAGGAGATACTCGAAGCGTCTGGCGGTGGAGGGGATTCTGCGTGCGTTAAGGTAGTTCAGGTGGATAGTCAGGAAATTGAGGACGGAGATAATGTAATGCTTTTTGAATTTGAGGAAGTTGACGCTTCTGATATGTTCGATCCATTATTTCCTGGAAGGATTACAATTCAGTCAGCGGGGTGTTACGCCTTTTTCGGGCAAGTGTCGTTAGATTCTCCGGTGGGTAATGAAGTTTGGAACATTTTACCGGATTTGACAATAAGGGATTCCTTTGGGGCTTCGGTTGGGCAAAGCAAGCAGGGGATAAGCGGGGCAATGCAGGTGGTGGCTTTTTGTTCATGTGTTTCAGGAGATTGGTTTGAGCTTGTTCTTTCTGGAAGTTTCGAGGGTGAAGTGATAAACACAATTACGTCTGGAACGTGGTTCGCGGCACATAAATAAGGATAATAATATTATGAATTACTACAAAAAACAAACAAATTGGATGTTTCAGAACGGGTTCTGGATCATGGCGGCCACGTGTTTGCTGCTTATGTTTTCACTATCTGTTAAGGCACAGGCGCCTTTTAAGGTCGGTTCTGATGGAGATATTTACAGACTGAAAGGACTTCCGTATGATTGGCCGGATTCGATTTCTTATTTCGGTAATACGAGCAATTTGTTTTTAAGGATTGTCGGGCCGGTTTCCGGGGATGCCGACCTGCAATGGATAGTAGGCGACTCCTTAGGCGGGCAGGGCGTTCAGGGGCCTGCGGGCCCGCAAGGAGAGCAAGGGGTGCAAGGGGTGCAAGGGGTGCAAGGGGTGCAAGGGGTGCAAGGCGAACAAGGCGCTGACGGGCAGAAGGGAGAGCCGGGCCAACAGGGGGAGGAAGGAGAGCAAGGGGTGCAAGGGCCGCAAGGGCCGCAAGGCATACAGGGGGTTCAGGGCATACAGGGGGCAATAGGGCCGCAAGGGATTACGGGGCCGACGGGCGCAACAATGTCAACTTTAGCTAAGGTTACGAAAAGCGGAGCGCAAACGGTCGATTTAACATTAGGGTCGTTTCTTGCTTTTGATGTAGAGTTGGCCGATGATGATAACTTTCACAATAACATAAATAATACAAGGCTCACAATTAATACAGCGGGTCGATACTTGTTATTCGCACAGGTAGAATTTTTATACGATCTTCTGGCAAGCGAAACTATAAATGTAGTGGTGGAGATTCTCAAAAATGGGGGAGGAACGTCATTTAGTGCGAGGGTGTCGCAGAATGTAGAGTTGCACCCGCTAATCCCTGCAATTACCATGCAGGCTTCTGGGTTGGATGTTTCTGCTCAGGTTGGTGATTATTACGAGGTTTACGTTTATACTTTCGATACAACTCTTGCAGATGCCGAAGTATTTGGGGAACAGAATTGGTTTTCGATTATTAAACAATAATGCCTAACGTCAATTTAAGAGAGCTGTGGAGTTCAAATAAGAACCCTATTCCTGCCTTACCATTAACGGACGGGCAATGGGAATATGGCACTCTTTCGGGGGTTGATTCTCTTTATTTCGCTCACGGTGGGGTTTGGGTTGACTTAATGGCCGGCGGTGGGGGATCAGTCGGCGGATCGGGAACGGAGCATTTTCTACCTGTTTGGGGGGTTGACGCTTTTACGCCAGCTTCTAAGACTTTAACTGATTCAATTTTACGACAAAACGCGGCGGGGACTTTTGTTGGAGTGGGAACTTCGCCTGCTCATAGAGTTCATATATTAGGATTGGACACTCTTTCGACTACGACTACTCTATTTATTGAGAATAGTTCTAACCTTCCGATGTTAAGGCTTCTAAATAATAACAGATTATTTTTAGGAGTAGAGGATATAACCCAAACCGGGACTGGCTATACGGCATCTGCTTTAGCTATCGAAGGGGGATCTGGGAGCAACGGCGGGCAGCGTGATGCTCAAATAGCTCTTTTACAATATGACGACACGGTAGCGCCGAATTTAGCCATGCAGGCTTCACGCGGAACGCCTGCTGCACGACTGGCTACTTTAGATCAACAAGTCTTAGGACAATGGGGGGTAAGTGCTACTAAAACGGTTTTACCTGGTTCTCCTGTGGTTCATTGTCAGGTAATTCAAGAGGGCGTCGCGACGGCGACAAGTATAAGGGCAAGATTTGGAATATTAACAAGAGAATTTGACGGGGGGTTAGGCTCTGATTTGGTGGAGAACTTCACGGTGATGCCGAATAACGGATTTGTTGGGCGCGGATTTACTAATCCTCTTGCTGGTTTAGATTTAGACGACGGGCTAAGAGTCAGGGCACAGGCGAACTTCACTTTAACAGGAACGGTGGATGTAACGGCTGGTTCGGATGCAATAACCGGAACCGGAACTTTGTTTTTAACGGAATTAGTGGAAGGAGATGAAATAACTATTGCGGGTGAAACAAGGGTAATTTTAACAATAGCATCTGATATTTCCGCGACGGCGCAATCGGATTGGACGGCGACCGTTTTGGGATCGGCGGCAACGGCGGTCAAGGCGCAATTAATTACACGTAGTTCGGCGGGGATAGTTGGCGTTGTTGTGGACAGCGACGGTAAGTTTCGTTATGCGGACGGCACACAAGGAGCTGGGCGGGTATTGGTATCAGACGCAAACGGAGTGGCCTCATGGAGTGCATTTTCGGCGGCTGGTTTGGTTTCCGGTTCTGGAACTTTGACCTTCTTTCCGAAGTGGACTCCGGACGGTGTGACGCTTGGGGATTCGGACTTTTCAAACCCATCGGCAGGATCGTTCAGTGGGGTGTCTACTGTAAATGGCCGGCCTCAAATAAACTTCACGAATGACGGCGCCGGCGGCGTTCCTGCGAGTTTTAACTTTAGGAGATCTCTATCTGGCGGGGTGGTAGCAAATGGTACTTCTTTGTTTCAATTGGCGGCGCTTGGGCACGATGGCTCCGGATATGTTACTTCTTCACGGGTTAGATTTCTTGCAGAGGGCACGGTTTCTACCGGCATAGTTCCTGGAAAAATTGTATTTGAAACAAGCAATCAGGTTGGGGCGTTCGCCATAAGGGCACAAATTGATATGGAAGGCAACGTCGGGATAGGAACGGTTCCCACAACAAAACTCCACCTTGACGGCGCGTTAGGCTTCCGTTACGTAGACGGCAACGAGGCGGCTGGATTGGTTCTGGTTTCGGACGCGAACGGAGTGGGAAGTTGGGGATCGGTAGCTGGAACAGGAGATGTAGTAGGGCCTGCGGCATCTACGGATAACGCTCTTGCAAGGTTTGACGCTGCGACGGGGAAACTTATTCAAAACAGTTCGACAATTCTTTCGGACGCTTCTATTCTGAGCGGGCTAACTTTAGTTCTAAACGCCGGAACAGCGGCGGCGAATAGTCAGCCGATTAAATTAACTTCGGGGCTTACGCTTACTGTTTCGGAGGCGGGCGTTTTTGAGTACGACGGGAATAATTTGTATTTCACAATTGCCGCAACGAGGGGGACGGTTTTTGTTGGAAATGATTCAGCCGCCGCACCGTCGACAAGTTTGGCTGGAGCGGTTACAAACAGATACGGAGGCTCGACTAATTTTTTAGGAGATCCCGTTGATTGGGCCGAAGTAATAATTAATTCAACAACTTTCAAAATACCATTATATACATGAAAACAAAAACAACGGACAGGAAACAGACAAACGGGCAGGAAGGAACAAGGCCGACCGATTTAATCAGAATTGAGAATAAGGAAACAAAAGTTCCTAAGTCAACCGCTGCTGCGCTTCTGACGAATTTAATTAAGGCAGAATCAGAACAACAATCCCCGGTAAGTAAAGATTCACTCTTGAAAATGCTGCAAACCATTCCTGAAACGAATTTAAGGTACGATTATTTCGACTGTATAGATGCTCTTTTAAGGAGAACCCCACAGGAGGGGTTTACGGTTGCTTACATAAAACGACTTCTGCCTGTTCGTCAAGCCTTTGACGATAGAGAGTTTCCCTGGTTTGAAATACAACGTAGAGATGTAGAAACACTTAAAAGCCTTTTAACTCCTGCAATGCAATGGATTGGGCCGTATCAGGACTTCGTAGAGTTTGAGGACTACATTAAAGGACTCTAAACCACTATGAAGATTTCGCTTTTAATTCCGACAATTCCGCAAAGAGAAAGTGAGTGCGACTCTCTTTTGGATTCTTTGAGGAGTCAAATAGGTCAGGGTTCGGAAGATACTTTCGCGGAAAAAGGAATGGTATTTTACGGATTTAGGTCTGGAGATGTAGAGATTATTTTGGCCTACGATGACCGTAAGGTAATTTTGGGAGAAAAAAGGAATTATTTAAGGTGGCTTGCATCTGGTGAATATGTAGCCTATCTTGACGACGACGATAAAATATCTCAAGACTACACTCAAGAATTAATTAAAGGCGCACAAACCGGCGTTGACGTTGTTTGTTTCCCGGTGATGAGATACCTTAACGGAGAAATTGACCGGGAAATGAAGTTCTCAATTAAATTTAAGGGATATAAAACAAAGAGTTCTCACTATGAACGCCCTCCAAATCATTTAATGTTATGGAAAAAATCAGTCGCTGACCTTGTGCCTTTTCCGAGGATTAATTGGTATGAGGATATTCATTGGACGAATAGAATGGTGGGTAAGGCAAAAACGGAATTTCAGATAAATGAAGTTCTTTACGAGTATATGTTTTGTCCTGCAAAGTCGTTTACGTTCCGTAAGGCTAAATTAAAACACTTAATTGGTGAACGAGTCAATAAATATTAAACGCTGGATAGTGGCGATGTTTGCTATACCAATGATTACGCTGATATGGGCGGCATCTGCGGCGTATGGGAAACAGATCGAACAGGAGCGGCGGTTAATTGCGATTGAAAAGGACTTGAAAAAGGCATCTCTTGAAGTTGTTATTTACAAACTTGATAGACTTGAAAGGAATCTTGATAATATCATGTCTGTTCTGTTGCTGCCTGAATCTGAAAGGTCAGGACGATAGGTTAACGGACTCGATGCTTTTCGACCGGGCATGGATGATTCGGCAGGACTCCCTCTTTTTGCTGCACGAAAAAGGTTTAATAACGGAATATCAATTACGAAGGGCATTGATTTTTAGAGAGTTATTAAAGGCCGGGGTTCAATTAGACGACGCCCGAAGGAGGGTTTTAGAAATTCAGGGAACACAGAAAAATGAGTAGTCAGGGAACACAAAAGACTAATGACTAAGGCGATCATCCTAACGACTTACGGCGACCTGCTTACTTTACAAGAGTGGCAGGGGCTGCACGGAGTTGACGGGGATAGGATAGGGCATTTCTTTTCCCTGAAAGAAAAGGCGTTCCAAGCGGCGATTTATGAAACGGGATTCGTTATGATGCCCGCGCCGCTCATTATTTTACTTGACGAATACCGAAATAGGAAGGGCCGACCTGTGGTGATAAATTCTGCTAATCGGTCGCCCGAAAAACAAGATAGGTTAAGAAATTCGGGGTTTAGGACGGCGACAAACAGTCCTCACGTAGCGGGAATGGCCGTTGACGTGGACTGCGATAGTGTTTCCGAAACCGAACAAGAGGCCGAAAGGATCATGGAAACTGCACGTGACCTTAACTTAATAATTCGAGTCGGATTTAAGGCGTACATTGCTTTAGGACAGTCTTTTTTCCACGTCGACACGTGTCCGATGTTTTACGGAGAAGGCGAAATCCTGGACTCGGAGCCTCACCCGCCCGCGTGGGCGCATAGCGTACAATGGTAATTAAACGGAAACAGGCTTTTCGTTTAATAAGGAATCGTTATTATACTTTCGTGGAACACAAATAGTTTCACGTGGAACGGTAAATCAGATTTTACTAATTCTCTACTAATTTTACTAATTGCTGAAATACCTTGCTATTCTTTTTATTTTGGCCGCAATGGGCTGCACAACGTGGCGAAGCTCCGACGTACGGCGCGAAAAGAAGGCATCGAAACTCACACAACGGGCGCGGTTCCTTTGCCCGCAATGTTTTACCGAACGATCGGACACGCATTGGGTGTATTATACAGACACGGTAAGGCTTCCCGGAATTGACACGGTGATCCAGCTTGTCCGGGGCCGGGGCGACTTCGGAACAGGAACCGTGCAGGTTAACGATACTTCGGCGCGGGTCGTAATTCCAGATCGGTCTTACCCCGCGACTTACCGAGTTCCGGCGGTGAAGATTTACACAACGGACACAAAGGTGGTGAAACACAGGCCCTGGTGGACGTGGCCGCTGGTGGGGTTATCGTTTGTTTTGGGCCTGGTCATCCCCTCCCTGATCCGGGCATACACCTCTTAGTAAAATTTGCCTATTTAGTTTCGTCGTTTCTTTATTAAATAAACGAGATGGAGTTATCACCCAAACGTCTGTTTTTGAACCGCCTCGTGTATATACTTTTATACGTTCTTCTTTTAACCAATTATTAAAGTCCTTAACAAATTGATTAAAAGAAGCAACCGTTTCCAATGTGTTATACTTTCCCATAATGTTCCGGTTTATCCGGTGGCGCGTATGAGCGAGTTATGCCTCATGCCCACAATCCCCGCACTTCATCTTTCCAATTCCTGCGTGGTAACTCCAATCATATGCACAACATTTTGGACACGTACAAGAGAACGAAATATCCCCTTTTACTTTTTCGGCATTTAAGACTTGAAGCCGCGCTGAAATGGTGTTAACTGCCTCTGTTGCATATTCCACCATCATAGCTACTGCAAGTTTCTCCGAATCAGTTTGGGGGTATTCTCCAAACTTGTCTTTCCAAAATTCTTTAGCTGGTTTCATGGTTGCTGGTTTTGGCGTTTACGAAAAGAATCCTTCAAGAATCCTTTTTCCATACGAAAACCAATAGGATTCATCGTGTTGATCTTGAATTAAAAATACGAATATTCCAATAATAGAAGCCACAAGCAGTAAGGTCAATAATAACCAAACGATGCTTAACAAGGTTAGTCCAATGTATTTCATGGGTGCTGGTTTTGGCATTTAAGACTCAACAAATTTAATATTGCTCGGCAGCATCTCTATAACTTCCCCATTTGGCAGTTCTACTAATGCCGTCGTATAATTTCCCACGCCACCATCAACCAACTGATAATCAATTCCCCATGCAAGGAAGGTGCCGGCACCTGTAAATTCTTCCTCAAAACAGTTTGTTCCTTTAAGCGGGAGAGTCCTTGACTGTCCGGTAAATGCATTGCTCTGTGGCGGAAACTCTGCTGGAATCCATTTTTTGTAAAGTACTTTTCTCATTGGTTTTATTTTGTTTTTCATGGAGTTCTCTTTAGTTATGTCCAATATTTTGTGGCGACAAACGCCGTCTTATACTTGTCATTCACTTCCTCCCAACTCCAATATTGGAACGATGTATTATATCTTCTATACTCCACCTTTCCAGTTAGTCTATGCTTTCTTGCAATAGGCATATCAAACGCATTTATGCATCCGTAATGAAAAAATAACCTGGATATAACAGACGGCTTGTGTAGGTTTCCGGTATTATCAGTTATGCTCGGCATTATTTTTATCTTTTCCATTCCCTGGTGAAATATATCCACGTTCTTCCTCTAAAATAAACAGTCATCCTGCCTACTTTGTAGTCGTGCTGCACATATCCAGATAAACAAAAGTGCAACATAAAATATGGCGGTAAGTGTAATTGAAGGCCAGCTCCGTTGTGAAATATGTCGTACCCAATGTTGCACGATCTACCTAACCAAATTATCGTTATCGGCACCAAAAGTGCGCAATATTTCCAGACAGTTATCCCAATACCCCACCGCATGAGGGTCATTGGCCTTCGCCATTGCCATAAATAATATTTCATTACAGGGCTGTTTCTACTAACCCCAAGTTTGTGCATTATTATAGGAAAGCTGAATCTCATTTTTATAATATAGTTTCAAAAATTAAACCCCATTTGGTTTTTCGCCCTGACGATGCCGCGTTTATCGTATAATTTGTATGCCGTTTAATTTCAAAGTTGAAGAAATAGAGTGTTCCGGCCCCATACCGGCATCAATCCAATTCAGTATGTCCTTGTTCCAAAACCTCAAAACTTTCCACCCCAAAGAAGTCAATTTTGCGTCCTTCTTTTTGTCCAAGTCTTTTCGACTGTGATGAGAACTGCCATCAACTTCTATACATATTAGAGCATCTAAGTTCGCTAAATCTACCTTGTAGTTCGTGGGGTATCCCGCTTTTAACTTTCCCAACGATATGGCATATTCTGGTATCCAATTTCCAGCCAACACTCCCTTCATTAATTTCTGGGGCCGAGTCATCCCTCGACCATTCCCTCCACGCACCGAAGGTTGGTGACCCATCTCTTTCAATGTGGCCGAAACTTTGGCTCTGGTTTCTGGATTCAGCATCGGCTTTAAGTTTCTTATGCGATCTACTTGTATTTTGCCCGCATCTGTTTTTAACCATTCCGCAATGCTTTTTCCTCGCTTCGCCGCAACTTCCTTATTGTGAACTTTCGCCAAATGCTCCGGCTGCCTCATGCGCCATTTCGCCGAGCAAGATTTCCCGCAGAATCTAATTTTCAGTTGGGCCGTTTTGTAGATCAAAAAGTTACCCCCGCAATATTCGCATTGCTTTGTCTGTGTCGGGGACAAAGTGGCCCCGCTATATATCTTTCGCGGCGACTCGTCCTTTGGATACGGACTTGAGTTAAGGTTTTTAATCTCAAACCCGCTGTGTTCGTGCGTTTTATGTTTACTTTTAAGAAACAAATCGTAATTATTCATAATATGTGGCGTTTGTTTAGCCGTTGCAAATGTAAAACATTATCTATATCTTTGCAAACGGGAAAGAAAAATTCTTAAAACTAAAGTTATGACACAGCAAGAGTTTGTAAAACATTTCGGGAACGGGGCATTGGGGATTCTTTGCGAAAAGGCGGGGGTTTCGATGGTCGCGGTGCGGAGTTATTTCCAGGGAAAAAATGTGAGAGTTAATACCAGGCGGGCCATTATCTCCGCGCTTGAATCGCTCGAAATTGAACGCAAAGATTTGATGGAAAGGGAGTTAAATATTAACAAAAATATGAAACTATGAAACTTACATTAGCGGAAATTGGCCTGCTGGCTTAAAGAGCAAGGTATATTAAAAACTTAAATAACACAAAAACGTAATATGACACACCACAAAAGAGTCGTGGGGTTAATCCCCTGGCGGGCAATTAAAGATGCCCGGCTAAACTCGTTTCAGAAAGTCTTACTTGGCCGGATAGTATTTCTGGCAGGAAAGAAAAGGCGCTGTTGGCCCGCAAATGCTTGGATGGCCGAGGATATGAACAAAAGCGAGCGGTCAATTTATCGCAACTTGGCCGCGCTGGAGGCCGAACGCTACATTCAGCGTAGCTATCTAAAGAAGCCCGACGGGTCTGAATTACGGATCATTAAAACTACTAAAAAATGTTACCCATGAACACAGGACAAATAGTAAAATCTAAAACAACGCGTCGTTTCACGGTTTTGCCGAACGAATTGGTTAGGTCGAAAGTGCTTACGTGCGCGGAAAAGGGCCTGCTGGCGTATCTCTTGTCGCTCCCGGACAACTGGGCGGTGTACAAAACAAAGCTACCAGAGGACGTGGGCGAAAAAAGGGGAACTATAAACCGAATTTTCGCCGGTTTGGTGGAAAAGGGGTTCATAATTTCGGTGAAGGCTGTGGATTCTGGGGGCCGATTTGTAGGTTGGAATCACATCGTTTATGACGAAGCTACGTTTGCAAAGCCCGAAATCGGAATAAACCGAGATCGCAATTCACCGACTTCAACAAAACCCGATGTCGGTCAAAGTCGCCCTATTAGAATACTAGAAGAAGATACTAATACTGTTAAAGATACTAATACTAAGACGAAGACGAAGAAAGAAAGAAAACTGAATAAGAAAGATAATATATTCCCGTTTTCGCAAAATTCGCGAAATCCGGGTTTATCCCCCGATTTTGAGAATGTCAAGGGCGAAGATGCCGAGCCTGGTGGGGAATGGGGAAAGGGAGCGAAGACTAAAAAACAAGATCGAACCAAGAACCCCCCCGTTCCGCGCACCCCCCCCGCCAACCCGTTTCACGCTGCGATGAAGGCGGAATGGATGTCGGCTTACGACGAAAGTTGCGGGGAATTGTATGTTTGGAGCGCGAAGGACGCGAAGGCGCTGAACCTGATACGCGACAAGATCAGGGTGCTGAACGGAAGCGACGACAAAACCGTCGTGACCTGGAAAGCGCTGCTGGCTAAGATGCCCGCCTGGTACAGAAAGAACGCCTTCGACCTTGCGACGATCAACTCTAAATTTTCCCAAATCATCAATTCGATAAAAAATGAAGCAGGCTACTACGATGAGGCTGAATTTGAGCGACAGGTTGCTGAAAGCAGCGCGTTCTGGGAGTCGAAACGAGCTGAGAAGCGTAGCCGGCGAACTGAATTTTGAAGTTCTGCTATCTGCGCAACTTCCTAACTTAGCCGGGAGCACCGGCGCCGCCGGGCTTGTGAGCAAGGTCGCTCAACTGTTCGTGTTAGACAACTTCCCGGAACAGGCGAAAAGCAGGCTGGCATTGAACTTCTCGGAAGATTTGCAGATCGACTTTCCGGGCTGGAGCTTGGGCGACGTGCTGTTTTTTTTCCGCCTTATCGGAACGCGGGATGGGTTCAAAATTTACGGTAACTTCCTGAGTCCGTTACGTTTAAGAGAAATGGCGACGGCATACGACACGCTGAAAGAGCAGGCCCGGCACGCCGCGCATCTGGATCGGAAGGCAGTTTTGGCCGTCGGCGACGGGTACAGGGAGCCGGACAGGCAGGCCCCGTTGGCGCGTTTAGGAGGGTCATTAGAGCAGAATTTAGCCCGGTTGCGGAAAAATATCAAGAAGGCCGAAAACGGTGGAACCGGGACGCATGAGCAGCCGGATCGGGGAATGCCTCCAGTTCGCACGGAACCGGGGCAAGGTTGAACGATCTGTTTTGGGTAAGGGAATCCTTAGTCTGAAATTTGGCGTTCAATGGCGGTATCTTAAAACGCTCGTAGTGGCGTTAAACTATGTTAAGAAAGTGGAGATACTGCGTTAAGGAAAGTTAAAGAGTAAAAATAAAGCTGAAAAAGTTTGGAATAAGGTAAACGGCATTGTATCTTTGTTCCGGTCAAATTTTAGAAACTCTTAAACCACAACACAATGAAAACAAGAATCAGAAAATTCGCAACGATGACGCATGACGGAGCAACTGTCGTCTATGCGCACTCTTATCAAGAAGCTATTGAAAAGTTAAGCATTGCTCTAAAAAGAGAAGTTCTACGGGCAGACGTGTATCTGTACTAATTCCCTTTTGAACACTTAAAACAAACACAATGAAAGCGTATCATAATGATTCTTCGATTAAAGAAAAGTACCTCGCCCGCGTCCGGGCGCACCGGGAAGCGGACGAAATTTTACAGGGATTTGGATACTGGGAGGACGGAAAAGAGTGCGCAGTTGGCTGCACGCTTCACTCTTCCAAACACGATGCATACGAAACAGAGCTGGGCATTCCAGTTCGATTGGCGTACCTGGAAGATTCGATTTTCGAAGGGTTACCGGTCGATCTGGCGAAGTCGTGGCCGGAACGTTTCTTAAACGCGATCCCGGTCGGGGCAGATTTGGAAAAGATTTGGCCGCAATATGCAATATGGCTGCTGGAATCGGTATCGGAATATTCGGATGAAGTCGGTAAAAAGGCTATCGAAACGGTAATCGATTTGTACGAACGAATATTAAACGGGGAGGAAGTAACAGATCAGGAATGGGCCGCCGAGGACGCCGCGGACGCCGCCAGGGCCGCCAGGGCCGCCGCCGCCGCCGCAGAGGCCGCAGAGGCCGCCGCACGGGCCGCCTGGGCCGCCGAGGACGCCGCGGACGCCGCGGACGCCGCCGGGGCCGCCGCCGAAGCCGCCAGGGCCGCCAGGGCCGCCGCCGCCGCCGCAGAGGCCGCAGAGGCCGCCGCACGGGCCGCCTGGGCCGCCGAGGACGCCGCGGACGCCGCCGGGGCCGCCGAGGACGCCGCCGAAGCCGCCAGGGCCGCCAGGGCCGCCGCCGCCGCCGCAGAGGCCGCAGAGGCCGCCGCACGGGCCGCCTGGGCCGCCTGGGCCGCCGAGGACGCCGCGGACGCCGCCGGGGCCGCCGAGGACGCCGCCGAAGCCGCATGGAAAAAACAGGCAGACAAGCTGATCGAACTACTAAAAGAAGCTCCTGTAAATAATTAAAAACCCAAACACAATGAAACGATCTGAATTAAAAGCGTGCCCGTACTGGCTTCGGGAAGCAACTGTTGAAAATGAAAATGTTGAAATAAGCGACGGTAGGGTGATTTGGCACGGCGGGGATTGGCGCGGCGGGTGGACAACACCTTTGCGAGCAGGCTATATTCCGTTAATTTGCGGCGACATGATTAGTTTTGGTTGCGAAAAAAAAACATTGGAGGAATGGCAGAAAATATCGGATGCGGGCACTTTCGAGTCTTTTACGCCCGAACAATTTCGACAACTTAAAATCTCGTTCGAGATGTCGAAAAAATACATTGAATTAACAAACAAAAAATAACATGAAAACACTATACGATACGGACTTAGAAGTCATAACCTGCCTCGACGAAAGGTATTATTTCAAGGACGGAATTTATAGCCCGTCGGTAACGACTGTTTTGGACGTGTACCCGAAAGGATTCGGCTTCCAACAATGGCTAAAAGATTTAGGACACAATTCAGAGGAGGTTTTAAGACGTGCAGCAGAGAGGGGTTCGCGTGTTCACGCCGCGCTGGAAAAAATAGCGACCGGCGGGGCGGTAAGATGGGAGGTTGACGGGGTATTTGAATTTTCACTTGACGAGTGGAAAATGATTAACAAGGGCGTGGAATTTCTCAAAGAATTTGTAGCAGAAATTGACGCAGTTGAAATATCGATTGTTTCCGGCGGGGTCGGTGGAACAATAGATTTGATCTGCAGAATAGGAGGGGAGGTTTGGCTGATCGATTGGAAAACCGGGAATGGGATTTATCCGAGTCATCATATTCAGGCAGCGAAATACGCGAATATGTATGGAAACGAAACGGGAATGAATATACCTCATGTTGGAATCTTGCATCTAAACGCTAAGACGCGCGGGCCGGGAAGGGGCGGAGCAATTCAGGGCGCCGGTTGGCAACTTATCGAAGTCGAGGATCGGGAAAGAAAGCTGGAACTGTTTGACCACGTTTTTGAAATCTGGAAGGCCGAAAATCCAAACGCGCAACCAAAGAATTTAACTTATCCGGGGGTATTAAAACTTAAATAATGGTATCTTTATTAAGCCAAGAGCAAAAGATTTTGAAATTCTTAAAATCAGGCAGGACACTTACCCCGATGTACGCGCTGCACCAATGGGGATGTTTCAGATTAAGCGCACGGATATTCATGCTTCGGGAAAAGGGGTATGTAATAGAAACACACAATGTAAGGAGAGGAAGGAAGTATTTTGCATCTTATAAATTAACTAAAACGTAAAACAATGAAAACAATTAAAAACGTAAAGGATATATATCCAACGATGGAGGGGCTTTTATTATTAAAAGCTATGAGCAGGGCCATAAGACCATTTTCAGGAACACAGGATGAATATGATGAGGCGATGGAGAAGGAGCTGCAGGAGATAATTAAGGAATTTGAAAAAGATGCGATTGGCATGGCGATGCGTGAACTTAGGAATATGCTACAAAAAGAATTAGACGAGAAGCGAAAAAAGGAAGATGTACAAAAAAACTAAGATAAAACCAAACAAACCATGACAAGCAAAGTAACAAAGGCAGTTTTTAAGTCCGAATTTGAAGGGCAATACGGGAAATTATATAGTTTTTTCGTAACCTTCGACAACGGAGATGAGGGGTTCTACAACTCAAAATTTAGAGATCAGACAAAATTTGTCGAAGGAAAGGAGGCGAATTATACTAAAGAGGAACTGACCGGGAAAAAAGGAACGAAGTATTTTAAGATCAAACCGGCAGATTTCGAGGCTAAAAAGGGGTGGGTTGCCGAACCCGTTGAACAGAAGTTCGCGGGTATGGCGATGGGTTACGCTACGCAACTGTGTTGCGCCGGGAAGATACCGATAGACTCGCTCGGAGGAAAGTTTACACTTATTTTCGGAATGATGCTTAACGCGGCGAAGGCAAATAATTCAGGACCGGAGCAAATTTCAAAGGTGCCCGTTGAGCCACCACGTAACGCAAAAGTTGACGCACCGGAACCCGATGACGATCTACCATTTTGAAAATCTGGCTAATAAAATCGGATCGGAGTTTGCAGCCTTACGGCGATGCGGATCAGGAGCAAGTAAACAAGTTGCCCGAAATGGAGCAGATACTTTTTGTAACAAAACGGCCCCGGAATCCCAAATTGCACCGGAAGTATTTCGCTATGATTAAAGTCTGTTTTGAAAATCAGGATCAATTCAACGACATTGATAGTTTCAGGAAGATATATCAAATGAGAGCGGGGTATTACGATCCCGTAAAAACAAAAAAGGGCATGGCTTATATTCCGCTATCTATCGGGTACGAAGCGCTGGACGATGCGGAATTTGGTACATTGTATTCCAGAGTTCTGGATGAATTAATAAAGGACTTTGGATATGACAAAGAGGGATTGGAAGGCGAAATAATTAAATTCATTTGAAATGGAGATCAACCAGGCAGGATTAGCAGGCACAATACACGTTAATCTAAACAGCGAAGTTGTCGGGCTTCAGGAATCCGACAAGATTGATTTTCTTGAAAAATTACACGCGCTCATGGAGGGGCACGGGGTTGTGAAAATAGACGTTGCTTTTAATCCATTTTCGATAGGCGTGTTTGTTGGGAAAAAATGAGCTACGCAAAAGACAAAAAGAAGCTGGACGATTTGTTCAGTATATTCATCCGCCGTCGGCACGCGGATAGTGAGGGGTATGTAAAGTGTTTCACGTGCGGAAAGATAGCAAAATGGAAAGAGATGCAATGCGGGCACTATCAGTCGCGGGTTAAATTAGCAACCCGGTGGGATGAGATCAACTGTCAGGTTCAATGTGTAGCTTGTAATATTTTCAGCGAAGGGAACAAACCGGCATTTGCCGGGAACCTCGTGGAGAAGTTCGGGATTAATATTTTGCAGGATTTGGAAATGAAATCTTTCAACAAATTCGATAGGGGAATGATTGGAATTTTAATTAAATTGTACCAGAAAAAACTAAAGGGATATGAAACTTGAAACATTAGCTTCGATTTTAACTGACCGAAGGAAGTCGTTAAAGTTGACACAGCACGAAGTTGCTAAAAGGGTAGGGGTTACGCGGAATATGATTAATATGGTAGAAAATGGATCGGCGCACCCGGAGCGCGCGGCACGCCCGTCATTAGACACTTTAATAAAATGGATTGAGGCGTTAGATTTAAGAATTGAAATTAAAGCGGTCGATCAGGGCGAGGGGTTTTCAAGACGAACGGATTATGCTAATTCTTAAAATCATATTATTCATAGCAATCGTTTTGGTCGCGGCGTATCTTCGCGACGTGGCGTTTACGTGGATAGTTGAGAGGATAAATAGAGGGAGGAAGTAATTATAAATCATTTTAATCCAATCCCATGAAAATAGCAAACAACCGGCGCCCTTTATTCGACCGCTTATCTGACGGGTTCGCGAAGGCGGCGCTTTGGTTCGCCGGCGCGGTGATATTATTCCAGATCGTTAGGAAGTTTTTTGAATAGGCATCGGTCTAACTCACTTAACGCGCTAAACCATGAACTACGCATAATGACAAAAACAGATAAAATAATAGTCAGGGGTTTGGTGGTTGGGTTTATAGCGGGCTTGGCCGTAATTCTAATAATTGATTTAACTCAGACACTAAGGGTCATGGCAATAATTGGAGCATGGGTATATTTGTTGTTCGCGGGGATGCATTTAATGTTAGGGTTCCCATTGTTCGCGATAGTACAATTTACAAGCGATTGGGTGAAGGACAAATATATCATGGAAAAGATAATGGCTCGATCTGAAATAATACACGGCATAATATTGGTATTAAGTAGCACCATAACCTGCTCGGTAGTGTATGTTTTGATCCCGATTGGTTTGGCCATGATGTATAATGGAGATTTAGACTTTCGCCGGGCTGTGGAAACGATAATTCATTTAATCAGAAATTAAATGTACAATGCCGACCAACGCGTAACCTTCAGGCGCTCATTCCGGGCGAAGGCGTGGAGCGCGATCTCTAAACATACACAGACGAACCGAACCAAACGTAAACGCAGGAAAAAACGCAAGACATGACACAGGAACAAAAAGAGAACCTGCTAAAGTTAGCAGACTATTTAGAGAGCGGAAACCTGAAAGCCAAATTTGATATGGCAATTATATATGACACCTCAAAGTGCGACGGTATCAATGATTGTGGCACAGTTGGATGCGCGCTTGGACACGGGCCGTATGCAGGGATACCAAAACCATTGCAAGAGAGTTGGATACAGTATAGCTATAACGCCTTTGGCATGGAGTGGGGAACAAACGAATTTAAGCAGTTATTCGGCTCACAATGGGAAGCAATTGACAACACCCCCGAAGGCGCCGCGAAGCGTATCAGAGCAGAATTAGCAAAACATTAAAAACGAAAATCATGAACACTTTTCAAAAAGAAAATTTAGAAAAGCTGGCTATCTATTTAGAGAGCGGAAACCACAAAGCGGAATTTGATATGGAGTTTTTCGTCCAAGCAGCCAACGAAAAAGCGAATAGCGAGGCGTGGACGGATTGCGGGAGTGTTGGTTGTGCAATCGGGCACGGGCCTTATGCGGGAGTGGAAAAATATGAAACAGAAACGTGGCCTGAATACGCTAACCGGGCCTTTGCAGCTAGGGAAGGCGACCTATGGGACATGATATTTGGGTCGCATTGGGCCAGAATTGACAACACCCCCGAAGGTGCGGCTAAGCGGATCAGGAAGGAATTAGCAAAACACTAAACCCAACAAAATGACAACCCCCAAAACAAACACGCACCCTGAAATTAATTGGACAAAAGGCCCGTACGTCGAATCCCACGACCACGAGGTGCATTATTTTGCCGAGGGCGTGTCGGAGGACGGGCGAACATGGGAAGCAACGTGGATCGTAATAGACGGGCATTTGGAGGGAATTGACGATATTTGCGAATCAGAATTAAAACAAAACCATGATTGATATAATAACAATACAAAGAGCCTTAGCCGCATTTGATGCCGCAAAGCGGGCGTTAGAAGACCCAACGGCCAACTTGATAGTAAAAGCCGAAGCGACAAAATATGCGATGAATGAAATACATACGGCAACTAAAGGGGGCGAGGAAATGGCAGGCGAACTGATGGAGCTTTGGGAACAAGCAAAGATGAATGATCCTATATTTCAATTAAAACAAGATCAAAACGAAAACCATGACAGTTAAACAAATGATTGAGATTCTGCAAGAGCAGGATCAGGGCTTGGACGTATTCATTCAGCAAGGGGAGTTCGAGGACTACATGTTCGTTTACACGGTTCGGGAGGAAATAATTACCGTTAGCTTCGTTACGCAGGCAGCCGTTGTCATTGAGTACACATGAACCATATCGCAGGAAATCAAATAAAAACCAACAAAAATGAAAGTAGTAATAAACACTTGTTACGGCGGATTTTCATTGTCGCGAAAAGCCGTAAAAAGATTGGCAGAACTTCAAGGAAAAGAATGTTACTTTTACAGTAAGGGAGGGTTAAATACGGCTTACGTGAAGATTGAGGAAACGGATATAAATGAGCGCTTATGTCTTTGGTTTGCCTTTACCGTCGGCAATCCCGACAAACTAAACGAGATGCTAAACTCGGAAAATTGGCACGAAATGAGCAAAGCAGAAAAGGCCGCCTATAATAAGCGGTATAAGGAAATTTATTTATCAGATAAACCAGATAACAGGGCCGACAATCTTTTAATACAGGTTGTTGAAGAACTCGGCGAAGATGCAAACGGCGCTTTTGCCAAGCTAAAGATCGTCGACATACCCGACGGCACGGATTATGAAATTTCAGAGTATGACGGCTATGAGCATATTGCAGAAAAACACCGGACTTGGAGTTAACAATGAACCACTCCGACACACTATCCGATAACTACCACGCCCTATTCGCCCGCACGCCGGGGGTGCTGAAAGAGCTATCAGAAGGACAAAAGAGGCACGTCGCGGACACGATGCACCTTATTTCGATGCGCCAACCCGTGACGCCGGGGGAGTTGGCCGGAATATTAGGGATAAATAAAACGGTAATGAGCCATATCCTCAAAAGGCTTCGGGCGTTAAGATGGGTGCACGGGCAAAAGCACGGGCGGGAAGTTTTTTACAGTTTACGATCCGATAGTCTTGAGTATTTAATCAGAACAATTCAAAGATTTGATAATGCCAACAAAAACAGTTAATTTGATTTATCCAAGCGTCAATTTACTTTACCCAAATAACGGAGTGGGACTAAAGACTGACGCCGACGTAGTTCACGCCGCGTTAAATAAAGATTTTGTTGTTTACCACAACCTTCCTAAAAGGTGCGATATTGGAATACACTTTGAAATTCCTAAAATCAGTTGGTGGCATTTATTCAAGAAAAATTATTGGTTCCCGAACCCGGAATGGACTTATTCTTATTGGTTAAAGTACAACAAAAGATTTACTATATTAGCGAAGTCATTGCACGCGTTTAATATCTTTTCCGGGCTAAGATTTAATACTATCTACACGGGATTCACTTCGCAGGATAGACATATAGCCGAACAGGATAAGGATGAGAAGTGGCTCCATTTGATCGGGAAGTCAAGACAAAAAAACACAGAGGCGGTTATTGATGCGTTCAATTATTCAGAGCCTTTGACGATTGTCAGTCATGGGAGAGCGGATTACAGGTCGCTTGTGGAATCAAAAAACATTACGTATATTTACGAGTATTTAGCAGATGAGGAATTAAGAGCTTTACAGAACTCCCACAAGTTTCATATTTGCCCTTCGGAAGCAGAGGGATTCGGGCATTACATAAACGAAGCCCGAAGTGTCGGGGCTGTTATAATTACGTCTGATTACGCGCCCATGAGCGAACTAATAACAGACGCAACAGGATTAAGAGTAAGGGGGCACATCGGCGAGTCTATGGGATTATCTAACAAGTTTGAAGTTAGATCAGAGGATATAAGTAAGGCGGTATTGGCCGCGAAGAAATTAGACACGGGCCCGGCGGCGCGGGCGGCTTTTTTAAGAGATAAGACCGATTTTGAAACCAGGCTAAAAAAAGAGTTAATATAGAACCATGCGGCCATACGCTTTAATACACTTTGTCCGGTTAAATAAGGGGGTTAGCCTTTATTGTAACGATCACCACCTTGCAAGCGAGGAAATAAGATACGGAGCTTTCTATGAACATTGGATGCTGGATGCCATTGAACGATTAAATATTTCAGGCAATTACGCCGATATAGGTTGCCATAACGGTCATCACTCGGTATTTTTTGGTAAGTATTGCCCTGCTGAAAGGATTTTTGCTTTTGATCCAACAGAGGAAAACCGGCAATGGTACAAAAAAAATATGGACTTAAACGGCGTAACGAACACAACCTTAGAGCCAATGGCAATGGGATCAGAACGGGGGAAGTGCTTGGTTAACATACCCCCACTTGGGGATCAGGTTTCAACAGGAGGGACTACAATTTCAACAAATCAGGGGGTAATATTAGTTACAACAATAGACCATTATTTTGAAGAAATTTCATTATCTTTGGTTAAGATCGACGTCGAGGGCCACGAGCTTGAGGTAATTAAGGGAGGAATGAAGGTTTTCAAAAGAGATAAGCCAGAGATTTTTGTCGAGTGTATGCACCTACCAACTTGGAGGCAGTTAAAAATGACTCTTGAAAGAATCGGATATAGATTAAAACAAAGATACAACGTAGCAGACACGTGGCATTTTTCTTGTAATAAAGATATTCCAACACTTTACAAATGATTGTAATTATCCCAATTTACCGCAGACCGGAAATGCTTTATTGGTGCTTATGGCAGATCAAAAAAGCAGACGAGGCAAAGGAGAATTACTACATTTTCGCCGCTGATATTGGAGCTTTCGCGGACGGGCTAAAGATGGCGAATAGTTTTCTGGAAGACTTTCACGGTGAAATTTTAAGACCAGATACCAGAATCCAGGCAAGTCCGTTGGCGAAGCAGTCACGGAATATCTTAGAGGCGTACAGGATCGGGGCCAAGTTAGGCGAGATGCACTCGCAAAGGGTAACGTTAATTGAGGAGGACGTAATGATCCACAAACAGTATTTTAAGTGGCACGCCGCTTACTGTGAAATGTTAACGTTTTGCCGGATAGCCTCGGTGGATCATAACCCAAACGAGGATATGCGGAGCGACTTTTCCGGGAACGCCTTCCTTATTACGGCGAGTCATTATCAAAGTATAGGAGTTTCGTTTACAGCAGATGTTCTAACAAACCTAATTTTGCCTCACGTAAACAGATCGTATTACAATGATCCAAAAGGGTATATGAGCAAGTTCGACACTCCGTTAAATGACAACTTCTGTGAACAGGACGGGTTAATCAGGCGAATCGGCTGGTCAACGGGAATGATGAACCTTTTCCCTAAGGAGCCGTTGTGTTATCATGCCGGCTTTTACGGAAAGAACCGGCCAAACCATCGAATAAAGAGAATGAGTAATTTATCAGAGAAAATAGATTTGTTAGGAAGTATTATCTTTGACGCAGAGAAGATCAAACTCCACGCCGGGGCCTTGTGGGCCGACTGTGTGCCAATATCGCTATGAAAGACGAAGGTTACAGAGCGAGATGGGATCGGAGAGTTTCCGAACTTGAGTTCTTTTTCAAGAGCTGCGACCTGACAGGGCCGGTGAAATTGGAAAACGAGTTAATAACAGACGTTCCTAAGTTTGTGGAGAGCCATTTAGATTTTGTCCGGGACTATAACGACAGGTTGGCAAATCTGCCTTATTTATTGAGGCTCAACAAGTTAAAAGACAAGTTAAGTCAAACCATTCAAACAAATCAAATAAAAAATGGACTACCTTGACGTAATTCAAATCAGACCTACTTTTAAGACGCTGGAACCCAAACAGAAGTTATCGGCGTTAAAAGAGCTAAAGAAGTGGATCAAGTTTCAAGAGGAGAGCATTAAAAGTGGTTTATTATCAAAGGAATAGGGATAATTGCAAGGCAGATAATTAGCATGGCACAGAAATTATGGAAACCGGGTCAATCTGGAAACCCGAATGGTGGATCAAAAAAGGCGGGCGCGAAGCGGAAAGCATGGGAGCAAATGCAGAAAGCTATTATCGGTCGGCACACAGACAAGGCCAATGCCATTTTAGAGGGAATGGAGGGCCAAGAATTTCTCACACATTTCGGCAAACTTCTGGAGTTTTTCAAACCCAAACTTGCCAGAGCAGAGGTGTCCGGGCTTGACGGGAAGCCACTATACACGGCGCCGAACTTTAACATTGTAGTTAACGGAAAGGAGATCAATTTCAAAGCGAATGGTTCCGCACAGAAAGCAGATCGAGTTCCTAAAGATGGCAAGCGAAAACCCGGTTAGTGCGTTTTGTGCGGGGATAGCAGCAGGCAAGACCACAGCGGGCAGTTTGGCTTCGATAGGTTGGATTACACACCGACCTGAGTACAAGGGCCTGATCTTTTCAAATACAACAAAGCAGTTAAACACAGCTACTTTAAGAGTCTTCATGGAAGATTTAAGAGAAACAGGCTGGATCAAAGACGAGCATTTCGTTATCGGGAAAGACCCACAGCCTTTTTTTAAGTACAAGTCCCCGTTCCCGCACCACGACGGCATTTGGAGTTTTATGAACGGCGCACAGGTTATGACATATAGCTTGGAGAGCCAGATTAGAGGCATTACGGTGAATTGGGCATGGGGCGATGAGATTCAGGACGCCCAAAAGTTAGAACTGGAAATAGTTTCAGGCCGCGTAAGGGAAGGGGTTGACACGAAGCAAATTTATACACTTACCCCGCCGGCCTACAATCCACCGATCAGGGATATGATCTACTCCGAAAAAGCAATACCAGTAACGTTCGCGACCACTTACGACAACGCCGAAAACCTTCCGGCGGAGTTCATTCCCATGTTAGAAAAGACTTACAATAAGCAGGCGTTCGACCGGGAAGTCTTAGCGAAAGACGTTACTTACGCCTCAAACAGGTGGGTATTTGTCATGGACTATCCAGATGTAGTAAGCAAGATTCTAACCACCTGTCACCCCGCGCCGGACGTGCCTCTCACGCTCTCTTTCGACTTCAACAAAAACCCTCTTACTGCTTTAGCTTGTCAAAAGTGGGGGGATCATGCCCGAATTTTAAGAGAGTTTAGACTTGAAGATTCAAACCTGTACAACATTTGTGCCCGGATTAAGCAATGTTTCCCTAACTTTGACTACGAACTGACAGGAGATTATTCAGGAAAGTTCATGGACAACGTCTTACAACAGAAGTTTATGAACGCATACGAAACGATCAGTTCTCTTTTGGGGATTCCTAAACACCGTTGGAAGCTTTCTCCGAATCCCCCTCATATCAACTCAAGAGAGCAGTTAAATTCTATTTTACAGCACCATTCGGACTTCCTGATCGACAAAGAGTTATGCCCGTTTCTTGTTGACGATCTGTACTACGTACAAGCTAAGGAGGACGGGACTATCGACAAAGGCAAAGATGGCAGGATGACTCACTTGCTGGACTGTTTGAGATCGTTTGCCGCGAACTACTTCAAAGGTTGGGATTTGGCGAAGATAAAAGGACTGTACAAAGTGGGCCAAAACTAAATAGGGTTTTACAAAAGGCTCAAATTTACCGATAGGGTATTTACTTTTAATAGGAGAAATGAGATTAATCTGGAAAAATAAAGGAGGGTATCGGGTTGCCGGGAAGTCCGAGCGCGGTAACCTGATATTCGAGTACACCTACACAGACCCACAAACGCAGGCGCCCACAACTGTAATGTTAGAGAGAATTTACAAAGACAAGAGTGGGAACTACTACTACCAATTCGTAAATCCCGCGCAAATGACAGCGGAAAGAGCTATTGCAGGTTCTTTAGCAGAAGCGCAATTCGGCTGGAACCTGACGGCAGAGGACTTAATTTCAGAACTAAAGAAGATTCACGACGCCCTAAACGCGAAGGACTACGTTAAGGCGGGGGCGATTTGTGTTGATTTGGAGATGAGGGCAACTAAGCTAAGGAACGACAAGACCATATTAGAATTAGCGGCTACTTACTTTCTCATCGAAGGCGAAAAGCCTGAACTTTACTTGAGAAGCAACGTCGAGAGGAAACTGAAAATCTGGACTGCCGACGACGCGGCCAGAAGTTTTTTTTTGAAATATGTGGTGGACACGTTGAGGCTTTACGGGGATTTGTCATGGGACGATTTGGAAAACTCTTTGGAAAAGGAAAGCCCAAAAGGGCCGAAAATTGGAGCATACAACTTACCCAAATGATCGACGAAGCGAATCAGGAGGCTTACGTGGTCGCGGGGAGTAACGAAAAGGCCAAAAGGCTTTTGAGAGGGAGTTACTATAATTATCTGACAGCTATTACGACCTGGAGAACAAGTCAGGAGCTTGAGATTAAGGCTATGAAAAAAGCGAAATCCGGGAAAACGGCCCGCAGGAAGTAGTATATTTGTAAGGAGAATTTCGAGAGGCCGCGCACCTGCCTATCAGCGCATGAGGTTTTAACCTGTGTTTTGAGTTAAATTAATCCTCATGGCTGAATTAATCAAACAGATTTACGTATTAGATTTCGACACGAAGTCCGCTCAGGGCGCGGTGGAGGCGTTAATATCGGACGTATCTAAGTATCAGGCCGAGGTCGGGAAGGCTAAAAAGGGTACAGCAGAATGGACGGCGGCGAACCAACGGCTTACCGAGGCAGAGGCCAAACTGAACGGCGCTTTAAGGCAGGAAACAAACACGGTTAACGGGTTACGGGCCAAACAGGACTTATTAAATAAGGCCGTAAATTCAGCTACTATTGGCAGCCGGGCTTACGCTAACGCGTCAAGACAGTTACAAATAACACAAGCGCAATTAGGCAAGGTTACGGGCCAGACTTCAAAGACAATGGCCGGGTTAGGGAATGTGTTAAAGTCAGCGGTTCCTTTTTTAACAGCAACAGCAGCAGCGGGGTTACTTTTCAGAGAAATAAGGGGCGGGATAGTTATTCTGAAAAACTTTGAAAAGGGACTTTCAGAACTTTCAGCCATAACAGGCGCCACAGGCGAAGACCTGGAATTTTTCAAAGAACAGGCAAAGGCGATAGGCGTAACTACGACAACAAGCGCACAGCAGGCATTAACTGCTTTTAAGTTGATAGCATCGGCGAAGCCGGAATTATTAGCAAACCGGGACGCATTGGCAGAAGTCACGAAAGCGGCGGTAACCTTATCAGAAGCGAGCGGATTAGACTTAGCTCAATCTGGACAAGTCTTAGCTGAAACATTAAATCAAATCAGATTACCGGCCTCGGAATCGGCACGGGTGATTAATGTTATGGCGGCGGCGTCAAAGTTAGGCGCGAAGGAAATACCGTTTGTAAGCGAGGCGTTAGCGAAATTTGGCGGTGTCGCAGAAAGCGCGGGGTTAAGTGTCGAGCAGTCTGTGGCAGCCGTTGAATTGTTAGGCGAGTCAATTCCGCAGGCAAACATTGTAGGCACAAACATGCGGGGAGTTTTAATAAAGATGCAAAAGGCGGCAGCAGAGGGCGGGCGCGAATTTGTGGGATTGGGAGGGGAGCTTGAGTTACTTGCTCCAAAAGTTAACGACATAACTTTTTTAACGAAAACCTTTGGAGAAGAAAATCTGCTTGCAATACAAACTTTGATTAAATCCAGATCGAGGTTAGATGAATTAACAAAGGGGATTACTGGAACAAATGCGGCTTACGAGCAAGCGTCTATTCAAACGGACAATTTAGACGGCGACTTAAAAAGATTACAGAACGCTTATACCGGGCTTATCCTTGAAGGTGGTGGGGTAAGCGAAGGTTTAAGGGGATTAGTTCAGGGCTTGACCGCGGTTTTGAGAAACGCGGACCCGGTAATTGACGCATTTAAGTTTTACGGCGAAATTTTGGGAGATATATTCGCTCCAATAGGCGACTTAGTGGAGGCGTTTGGGTCGTTTAATGAGGTACAAGAGGAGGGGGCGAAAAAAACAAGTACAGTTGCGAAGGTAATGGAGGCCGTAGGGTTTGCGATGAAGTTTTTAATGATTCCATTAAAGATATTTTCGGTTATTTTCAAGTTCGTTGTGGACAAGATATTCGTTCCCGCAATTAAGACCACAGGGGAAATAATTAACAAATTTGGAGCGCTTAAAACGGCATTTAACGCTGTGGGTAATGCGGCAAAAGGAGCGGCTAAGCTATTGGGATTGTATAAAGATAAAAATGAGGAGGTTACAAAAGATGCGGTTTCAGCGGAACGGGCAAGATCTAAAGCCCGCGAGGAAGGTAGGAAAGCGATTCAAGATGAGCTAAAGGCCCTTGAAGCAAAGAAAAAAGCAGAAGATGCGGAAAAAGGAAAAGAGAAGGCAGAAGATGAGCTAAAGGCTATTGAAGAAAGACGGGCGGCGGTGCAGTCATTGACAAATGTAATAAGGGACTTGAATATCGAATTAATAAAGGATCAGGAGCTAAGATCGTTAGCGGGGCTTGATGCAAGATTAAAAGAGGAAATATCGGCGATTAACGAGCAGCAGAAGCTATTTGCAAAAGGAACAAAAGGATTTGAAGCAGCAGAACAGGCGAAGGTATTGATAACTAAAAAGTTTGCAGCGGAAAGGCTGAAAATAATAACGGACACGACAACGGCGATATTAAACCAAGAGAAGGCATTGGTATCCAGACTTTTGCAAGCCAATACTGCCTTAATTGAAGATGAATTAACCAGGCAAACAACGGAGATAATAGCAGAGATAAACAAGGTAATTGAGGAACTTGAAAAACAAAGAGCTTCTGTTCAGGAGCAGTTGGCAGCAGCGGCAAGCGCCGGGGATCAGGAAAGAATCGAAAGCCTCACGAATCAGATAGGGCAAATAAACGACTTAATCATATCGGAAACGGTCAATAGATTAAATGCAGTAAACAAATTAGTTGACGACAACGCGCAAAGAGAAATAGATGAGGAAAAGAGAAAGCAGCTAGAGCTACTAAGGATTCGTTTACAATCTATTAACACAGAGTTAGAATTAAGGCGATTCAGCCATAAGGATAAGATTGATTTAATCAACGAGGAGGCTTTAGTTCAGAGTGTTTTGGCAGGTAAGGAAATTGATAACGCGAGATTATTGTCCGCGACTTTAGAAAAAATAGAGCAAGACAGGATAGATAAGATTAAAGCGTTAAATAAACAGCGCGTAGAGGATAGGATTGCTGAATTTGAGCAGATCAAAAGCGCGGGGTTAGAGTTGGCCAACTTTCTTGTTGGCTTGGCATTGAGCGAAGTCGAAGGGAGGATAGGACGGCAAAAAGAGAACGTGGACAGGGTTCGGGAGCTTGCGGATAGGGGTAACGCAGAACTTTTACAAGCAGAGCAGGAGAAATTAGACAAGTTAAACGAACAAAGGCAGAAATTTGTAAGGCAGCAGCAGGCGTTAGCGGTAGTTGAGTTGGTAGCTAATTTCGCGGTGGCGATATCGAAGGCAGCGGCACAAAGTGGCATAGCCGCTCCGATAACAATAGCGGCCACTTTGATAGCTCTTGTCGCGGGATTAGCGAAGGCGCGGGCCTTAGCGGGCGCGGCTATACCTACATTCAAAGAGGGAGAGATCGACATTAAAGGGGGAGGAACCGGAACTTCGGATTCGATCCACGCGAAAGTAAGTCGAGGGGAAAGTGTAATGACTGCTTTAGAAACCAGAAGATTTAAGCCGACATTACAAGCGATCAGATCAGGAAGGGCCCGACCAGATGTATTAAACAGGGTATCAGATAGATATATCGGATATAACGAATTTATGCGAGATTACGAGCCGGTAAGTTCGGCTGGTGTAGAGAGAAGATTGGAGTCTGTGGAGAACGCTATCAGAGATTTACCAGGACAAATATCTATCAACACTCACAAGTGGATGGTGAAAGGCGATGAGCTTGTGAGGGTAATTGAGAACAGGATCGGAAAGGCAGACAAGATAAACAGACTTGCAAGGTGATTTTATTTTTAGATAATAAAGAAATTCCGCAGTCCGAAGTATCTGGATTTAACGGGGTTACTTTGACTTTAAGAGATTTAGACGAGTCAGGCAGTCCGGTTAAGAGTTATTCGGGAACTCTAAAACTCACAGGATCGGCGTATGAATTAATCAAAAATAAGATTCTAAACAACCCATTCACTTCGCCTAAGTTTAACGTCAGGGCGCGGTTATTCGACGACTGTTGCGGGTTTGAGATATTTGAGGGATTAATAACTCAAGAAACAGTTGATTGGTGTGAAGGAGAGTGCGAAGTTGATGTAACGATAATTGAGGAAGTGGAGCCTTTAGATTGTTTCAGATCAACGCTACTGTACGAGAGCGACAGGGTTAAACTGAATACGGCAAAGACGAATTTCAAAAGCCAAAGCCATCCGAGGGTTGGTTATTGTTTAGAATTTCGCCCTTCCGCGTTACAATACTTGGCTTACATTTATGGGGGGTACATTTATCTAATTCTTTTTATTTTACAACCCATTGTATTGATAATTAGTGTAATTATTACAGTCATTTGTGCAATACCTTTTGTGAACTGTCCGCCGGGACTTAACAATAACCAATTATTCAAGAGCTATAAATTATTCTTAAAAGATTTAGACGACAATATAATAGGGTGCAACAGGAAGCACCCATCTCCGTTGCTTAGGAATTACATTAAAAATGTATGTACGATTTGTGGACTTGACTTTAAGAGTTCAATTCTTAACGATTCATCAAGTCCTTACTACGATACGATGTATTTCAATGCACAATTTGAAAAGGGAACCAGGGATCAGAACGTGAAATTAATTGATCTGAATTTGGTGAACGTAACGGGGGATCAATTAATGGAGAGCCTCAAAACTGTTTTCAACGCGAAGTGGACAATACAGGGAACCACTCTTATTTTTGAACGAAGGGATTTCTTTGACCTTCCTGATGTTTTTGTTGACACTTCTCAATTAGATGAGGCTGATTTAATTGAGCAATGTTATTCCTTTTCAGGAGATACGCCACCTTCCTTTTTAGAGTTCGCCTACACGCAGGATGCAGTCGATTGGGTTGGCTTCGAGGCTCACGGGTACTACGATGAAATAGTGGAGTGGAACGATCCATACACGTCAAGACAAAAGGGCGAAAAGGTTGTCAGTCCGGGGTTCGGTCATTCCAGATTCCGAGATGACAACATTGATAAGGACGTTTTAAGTACGGGGATTATTCAGATCATACCTATTTTCACAAGTGCGCTGAAAGAAGCGGATAAGAACCTTTTACTTAATAATGGCACGGCTATGCAGCCTAAACTACTCATTTGGGACGGGGTGAATCTTAATAACGCGAAGGTTAGAAATTACAAGGGTCAGGGATTAGGAGGGAATAATGGTTACAATTACCCTTACGTATGTGAAGATCGGGGATTAGGGCCTGCTCAATACGCAGGGAGTAAGTTAAACATGACCATAGCAGGTAATTTATATCATAACTTTTGGGAGATTGAAAATCCGAGATTAGGACTTTTAAGAACAAGGGATTTTAAGTTGAGGATAAAGTACAGTTGCGACATTCTTTCAGCAGCAGACCCGGCGAAGACTGTTAAACTGATGTTCTTTGGGAACCAGAAGTCGGGAAGTATTGACGAAATTCAGATTAACTTTGACCGAAAGGAGATGACCATAAACGGGAAGATATAATGGCCGTTACCGTTACAAGCGAGCAGATTACTACCGGGAACCAGGTTTACAATCCTATCCCCGCTTTGATAGATACGTTCACTATTTTGGAAACGTACACACTTGAAATTGAGGTAACGCTAACGTCGGTGGACAACTTTACAGATAAGGACGTTTGGTTTAATCCTTCACAATGGGGGCCGACCGACCTACCGGAGATAAGTCCAGAACTAAATCCGATGGGCTGGTTTATTAACACGCAGGGAAAGTCAACAGGAGTTACTTACCCAATGACTTTAATAGCGCCAAATTCGGCGATGGTGGATCATTCGGTTCTTTCGGCGACATTCGAGTACACGTCCGCGACACAGGCAACCATTTTAGTAGAGATTATTTGTGTTCACGACATTGACGACTTCATCAATGGGGGTAACGAAGTTCAATTCAACAAATTTCGGAGGACGCACATATCCGCTCCTAATGACTTCGCAAACGAGGTGGCTTCGTTCTACTCAATGAATAAGGCTCTCTGGTATTACGTTGTGGTAACTCCACCAGAGATTACTTTAGGCGGGGCGTGTTGTATAGAGTCTTCACAGAAGTTCACGCCGATAGCTATAACTTCTGATTCAGCGGACGGCCTTCCTGTGAGCGCGGATGTGCTTACAATTCAACCCGCTTTAGGTAGTATTTCCGGGGTAGCTGAAGGAACGGAGCCAAAGGTTTTCATGGAAGGCAGATATTACAAAGTTGGCGACGGCGTCAAGACAAGACCTTTCTACTTTTCTAACGACGGCGGTGCTACTGCACGGGACTTTACAGATATATCGATCGGAGATGAGCTTTACGTGAATATCTCTTTAGTGTCTTCGGGTGGCGCTCCGTTTGATATTGAAACAACTTTTGAGCTTTGGTTAATAGCTATTGTTGAAAGATGAGTCATATTCAAAAAAGATTAGGAGATACAACGGCGGTTACAGGAAGGTTCTGGGGGGAGGGGCCTTACGGGGCCGCGCCGGATCATACTCTTGACTCGATTATCCTTTCTGTTTCAGCAGGACCGACTACTTTATTGAGTCTTTCGGAAGACACTAAGGTGGAATTTAAGGTATCGGGCGCGGACGTTCTGGTGGCCGATAAGGTAAGGGTATGGGCGTTACGGGTTGACTTGGCAAACGAGCAGGCAAAGTTTTACGACTTCGTAAAGAAAGGCCACGACGTAGATTTAGTCACCAACGCCGGGGCCGCGATTACGGACGGGATATTAAAACAACCTACCGTTAAGAGCCTTGTCGGGGTACAGACAACAATGAGCTTTCATGTAGATTTCACCCAAATTGCAGCAGGAGAGCAGTATTACTTTGCAGTAATTATCAACAATTCCACAGACGATTTATATACTGCCTATATTTCTGGATTAATTCAAACAGGAGATGCCCCGATAGAACCAATTATTCCTACCTTATTAGATCAGCAACTCTCCGACCGGGCATTTTCAAACATAGGCGGGAATATCCTTGCTACTGTACAGGAAAGGATAAGGAGTTACTTTGAAGTAGATTCAGCTGGTTATGATACTGATATTCAGGCCCTGTACGGATCGGGGAGTTACGACGATCAGTTAAGTAACCTTGTATTTACGGTCAGGAACGCGGCGAACAATGAGGTATTATTCCAGACCGAGTTAGCCGACGGCGAAATAGTACAATCCACTCCGGGGGCGGGTGTACGAAGGTACGATATTGTATTCAGATTAAGACATGACGAACCAGACGGGGCCGGGAAGGTACAAAGCTGGGAAGGGTTAGATTTAGTCTTGGAATGGCAGCAGGTTTTATTCTTGCCGGCCTCTTTAACTGGTAGAGCAGACGATCATTTTGACAGGGTTTTTTTAGAGCAATATATCGAAGTCAGGGATTACGAAAATGATACCGGGTTTAATACGTTAGATTCAATCGTAGTAGAGGACGCATCCGGGAACCCTATTACCAGGATTTGCGATGAGGAAACCGGGAACTTGTTTATTACCGTTACGAAAACAGATCCAGATCCGTTTTTAGTCTTAGCTATGATAGATTCGAGGTTCTACTCTTTTGAGAACATTGAGGAGGAGAGTACCTATGGAGGCCCTACTCCGCCGGACGGAATTACCGAATCAACTTCGCTTAAATTAGACAACGTACCGGCTTCATTTCCAACTAATTCGGTAACTTTTGAAGTCGTTACAAGTGAATTAAATATGGGAGGGCAGTACCGGGTATCTTTAGTTGCTAAAAAAGCCTTCCCGCCATGAGTACCGAATCAAATTTTACTTACACAAACGCGGACGTACAGTCAGATAGGGAGAGCTATACGATCTATCTTGACCTTCCACAAAAGATCATGTGCGGAGAGCCGACTCCTCCAGGTTGGAAAGACGAATGTGACACAGGATGGAATTGTAATTTGTGTGCAGGGGATAAAGAGTATCAACAACCTGTAATTATTGGCGACACAATTCACATGCAGTTTAGGGTTCGGGACTTAGTCAACGGCGACACTTTAGAACACGGCTGGAATGACGGCACAACGGGGGACTGGTATATAGACTTAGACCTGGTGGATAAGGACTGCGAAATAATTGAAGGCGATTTCGGGGATATAGCGACAAATTGGGCCGTTGGAAGGCTTGGTGGTAATAGATTTGTCCGAGGTGGATCAGGGGGATTTACTTACCAGAACATTAAAATAATTGTGAGCGAGGAGCTGTACGAAATAGGCGACTGCTTTCGTTTTAAGATAACCTACAAAGACACTCCCACAACTACTGCCTTTTTCTACTCGGAACCCTTTGAGGTCATTGATCCCGCGTGTGAGGAAACCTTTAGAATCAGGGCCGATTACGCCCGGTTCGACTGTGAACGGCAGTATTACGGAATTGCCGATCCCGACCGTGAAGATCAGTTCGTTGGGAATCAAAATCTTGCTTTTGTAAACCAAAAACGTTACCGGGGCGTTTTGGAACACATAAGGACTACTTACGAAAGAGAAACCAATGATAATGAAGTAGTTACTAAAGTCACAACAAAGGATGAGTATCTGCTTTCTATCTACCCCGTTCCGGTGTACGAAAAGAGTCAACTTACTGCTTTGTTCGGGGGTGTCGAGGTTCTGATATTCCTGCTTGAGGCGGGTTCGGCGATTCTTTTCAGGTTCAATGAGATTTCAGATATATCGAAAAATAACACAGTTGGGAGAATGTGGCACATACAAGCGACACTAAAGAAGCCCTGTGGATCAGGTAACGGAGAAACAGGGGATTGTGACTGATAAAAAAGTATTATCTTTGTACGTGAGGCGCCGACCTGCAATACGAGCATGATCCCTTTAGGGATGCCATTAACTAATTAATAAACATACAGTTATGGATTGCTTGCAATGTGCAGTTACACCGCCAGCTATTATCCCAATTTGCGATAGAGTGGTGCTTTCCGGTGGAGGGCAGGGATTAATTTTCATGCTATGCGCCACCGATGACCTTACTGACCCAACTGACCCAACGGAGTACGCGACGAAGAAGTACGCCGGTCAGTTGTTTCACACTCCTTTTGGGCATATTATAGGATCAATTCCAGAAGCGGAAGCGGGGGCGAAGAAGATCGACTCGTGTGTGCCGGATGAAATAATGTCCAGGACGCACACTTGGGAGATTACCGACTTCAATGCGGAAGACTTGACCCTCGGATTCACGCAGGACGACTTTTACAATAACATAAACTCGAATTATCGTAAGTATCAGGTAGGGTTCGTTACGTGCGATGAGCGGATTTACGGGTTTGTAAAAAGGTTCTCATTCAACGCCCGGCGGGTTGTGGAGGATAACAACCAGGACGGTACGACGCATTGGATGGCTACGATTACCTTCCAGGACTTCGATCACATCGTGCCGGTTCACGTTCCGGGGATAGTTGCTGCTTTAGATATATGACCTTTGACGAGGTAGCTGGACTCTTAAAAAAGGGCATTGCCGGTTTGAGGGAGCCGGAGCTGAAACTCAAATGGGATAAGGTTTTTAGGAGGGTTGTCGTTCACTCACGGGGGGCGGTTCCTAAAGACCTATTCCTAAATGCGTTTCCTAACGAGGAGGCCGACGTCGTTCAGTACCGGGAGCGGAATTATCAGGCCATTACGCAGGGGATTTATTATAGAGGATATACGGACTTGTATAGAGCCTTATCCGAAAGTAATTGGTCGCTTGTTGCACCTGATTATTTCTTAAGCTGGTGGAATGACAAGCAGTTCGACTCCCTTTCCGGGAACCAGTTCTATTTCAAGACCGTACTTTGGAGAAAGTTGGAAGACCCTAACGGGTGCCTTGTGGTGAAACTGCTTGAGGCAGGCCCGGACATGGAATTGGTTCATTCATCACAGATCAGATACGTTAGCGACGATATTTTCATTTGGAGGTCAAAAAAGAAAGTAAAAGTAGGCGCGAGTAGTCTGGATGCCTATGAGATACTCACCGATTTAGAGTATCTTATTTACGTTCCTGTGTCGAAAGACAGATATGAGCTTATTTCGGTCGCAACGCATGGCTTAGGAGAAGTGCCTTACGTTGTTTTGAAAGGAATACCCACAGGAGAGGTTGATTTTGACGGCACTGAAAAAAAGTGGTTCGACTCGGACTTTTCACCATTTATATCTCATGCGAATCACGCGCTATTAAACAAAGAACTTCACAAGGGAGCTATGGTTACGAGCGCATATCCTATTAGGATTATGCGAGCCTTACCATGCACGGCGCAGGGGTGTAGAGATGGGCGAATCTTTACCGATAGCGGCGAATTTGTAGAGAAGTGCAAGACGTGTAAAGGAACCGGGAAAGTCGTACCAACAAGCGTTTACAAAGGAATTATCTTAGACGAGAGGCACGAAACGAACACGAAGGCGCTGGACTTCGCATATCCGGATACTGCTATAATATCTCTTTCGGGCGAAGTCAGCGACAAAGACTTGGTAAAGGCACAAGAGGCATTACACCAGAGATTTATCGAAATGGCGCAAAGCGGCACGGCTAAAGACAAAGATCGGGAAGACAAGTTTTCAATGTTATTCAACTTTCAGGGGTATTGGTTTGATGGCATAATGAGAAAGACGTTGAATTGGATGCTCAAGATGAAGTTTCCCGGAAAGGCAGACGAGATTAAGATCATAAAGCCTATCTCTTTTAAGATTAAAGACGAGCTGGAACTGTTGGCAGAGTATAGGGACGCCGTTACAAACGATCTTTCTTATGGTGTAATTCTAAATATTTACCTGGACTACATAAAAAGGAGGTTTTCGACCGACGAAGTTTCCAGGAGAATTGAGGAATTGGCTATAATTACCGAGCCGCTCTACCTTTACCCAACTTCAAAAAGGGATATGTTTCTTGCTAATGGAACGATGGACAAGAGCGAATATCGGCGGGTGAATCACGTAGTCCCAGAGGCGAACAAACTCTTGCTAGACATGGGGCCGGAGGCGTTCATGGCAGCGGATTTGCAAGTTTTAAGTGAGAAACTCAAAAAGGAATTGCAAGCCTTTAGCGTAGAGGCGCCGGCGTTTGATTCGATCTTGTCTGAATTAAGTGAAAAGAACGAGAATAAAGATAAAAACGAAAATGGCGATTTCTGATCTTATAGCGCAAAACGATTCCTTATCAGAGAAGGCGGCAAGGAAGCTGTTAAGGAAGATTCCAGATATTGAGAAGACTATAATTTCAGTCTTACAAAAGTACATAGGCAATTTCGACACACAAGCAGGGAGCTTAAAGGCTACCAGGTATTCTCAAGAGTTAATTAACAAGATCGAGGCCGAGATATTCAAGACGCTTAAAAAAAGCGGTTACTTAAAGGCGGTAAGCGAGTACCTACAAGTGTTTCCGGTGCTGGAAAAGCAGAGCGCGAGGATGGTTGAGGCGGTGGCGAAGATACCTATTAGTAAATTACCCTTAACTAAGTTTCAGAAATGGGCGGTTTCTAATACTTTAGATCAGTTAACTAACCAGGGATTAGGTAAGGCGTTCATTCAGCCGATAAAAGAGATTTTAAGCAGGGGATTGATATTGGGAAGTTCTTTGACCGACGTACAGAGAGAGCTACAACAAAGAGTGGGCGGGGCTTTACAAAGACAAGTAAGGCAGGTGGCAATAGACGCAACGCAACAATACCAGGGGTTAATTCATCAGGCAGTTGGAAAGAAGTTTGAGATGAACGCATTTAGGTACATAGGGGGCCTTGTGAAAGATTCGCGCCCGCAATGTGTCAGGTGGGTGAACGACTTCGGGGGTATTTTGACTCTTGAGGACCTGGAAACTGAAATAGCATGGGCTTACGCCAACGGCGCTGGAATGATACCGGGAACAAATCCAGACAATTTTTCGGTTTACAGAGGGGGGTACGGATGTCGGCATGAGGCGATTCCGTTCTTTTTAGAGGAACAGGAGGCGGCTTGATCGTTCTTAATTTGGAAAATACAAATAGTTTACTTACATTTGCCTAAATTTGCACTAATGGCTTGGATTTACCTAAAAAACAGGAGTACGGGAAAGAACGCGCGGGTATCTGTAAACTCGTACAGGTATTGGAAACAACACAGGAAAGACGAGTTTCAAGTATTGAGCGGTGGCCCTGAGGAGAGCGCGAAGCGGGATATTTCAAATAGGGTGTCAAAGAGTTCAAAGGCTAAGATTTTTATGAAGGTTAATAGGGAGGCCGTACCTGATAACACAAGGGAACCTGACGAACCGATTGACGTTAACTTAACAAGATCGGAGCCGATTCCAGAGCCGGTACAAGAGAAAAAAAAAGAAATTGTCGGCATTGTTAAGAGGGGCCGTCCACGAAAGATTAAATGACAACAATGAGGCCGGCGGGCCTACCAAGAGTACGCATTGAAGGTTATGCTTATACCTTTTCATTAAAATCAGCGCGATTTATGAGCAATGAGCAAAAAGCTGAAAGAACTTCTGAAACATCTTGACTTCCCAACGGAGAAGTTAGATGCTTACCTTGACGGTGACGAAGACCTAAAACCAGAGGAAGACGCGGAAACATACATGACCGCGATCAGAGAGCAGGTCAAAAACGAACTTCCGGACGTTACTACCGAGGTTTCAAAAATGAAGCCTGAGCTTGAGAAGCAAGCTAAGGGGCTTGTTTACAATTCCCTATTAAGAAAGTTAGGAAAGGCCGCTAAACTTGATGCTTCTAAGTACGCCGAAGGGCGGAGCTTAGACGAATTTATTAAAGATTACAACGCGGCAATTTCTGGCAGGACAAACGACGACGTTTCCGAAATTCAGGAGCAACTTCACGCGGTCGAGGCGTCAAAGACTGCAATGGAAAGGGATATTCAGGACAAACTACTCGCTAAGGAGCAGGAGATTGAAACTTTCAAGAGTAATTGGTTCCGGGATGAGCACATCATTGAACAATTAGGAACCCTTAAAAATCTAAAGGTTTCACCAAAGCAGACGTTTTCCTTAATTAAGGACAAACTATACGGGAATTACAACGTAACCAAAGAGGGCGCGGAGTACGAGCTTCGTGAAAAGGGCAACCCGGCGAAAAGAGTTTCCAAAAGCAAGACGGAATTTTTGAAAATTCCAGAGGCGCTGCAAGATATAATTGATAAGGAGGGTTTGTTAGGAAGCACACAACAATTCCAGAGGTCGATTACAATTCCAGAAACATCTCAATTGGGAAACGGAACCCCGCCTTCCAGAAAACTTACTGTTGAACAACAAGACGCATTAGACCGAGCGGAACGCGCAATGAAAAGAAAATGAAGTGTAGAGGTTGCGGCACAATTAAGCCGAAGAAGTAGAAAGAGGTTTCCCACCTGCCATAACGGGTATGATCCAAGAGGATGCCCATTTTTAATTAACTTAAATCTAAAGTTATGGCTGTTGACATGAATGAATTTTGTTACACGCTAACGCAAAAGTTGTTTAGCGAGCAAATCAGGTCGGCGACTGCGATTCTACCGAATCAGGGTACGCTGGCTTGGGTACTTTCGGATCAGAACCGGAACGCCGGGGGGTTTTCCGTAGAGCTTGATCCGGGAAGCGACGGTAAAAGGCACGACGCCCGAATCCGATTTTTGCAAAGGACTCCTCTTTCGGCATACGACTCGACGCCGGGGACTTATTGCGATCCGGTAACTCCAAAGAGTTATCAGTTTCAAAGTCTTGCAATCGACCAGGAACGGAGGTCGGAGGTGTTTACTTTTCAATATAAGCAAATGAGGGACTTCTGTGAAGGGAAAAGTAACCACATTGCCGAGGTTATCAATTCCGGTATGCAGTCATTGAAGTCTGCTCTAAATCGAGATTTGGTAACGCTAATTTCCTCTGGTGGATTTGTTGGCAATTTCGCCGGTGGTGTCGCAGGCCCTAAGGTAATTCCTCTTTTCCAGACTACGGAGAACAAGATCAACCCTTTGGGAGAGATCGTAATGGAAGAGGACATGACCGACGCGGAACTTGGCGGAATGATGCCGGTGAAAATCGGGGCCGGTTTGTTGAGGCGGTACGCGATAATGAAGTCAATAGCTTGTTGCAACGATGCTGGATTCAACGCCGGTCAACTTGCGCAAATAAACGGCTACATTCTGGACACGACTATCGACACCGTCGAGGGGGTTGCGAATAACATCTGGGTAATGGTTCCGGGTGCGCTTCAATTTGTAGACACGAATCACAATCGGGGCGAGTTTGAGTTCCGGTCGCCGGATCATATCAAAATCACGATGCCGGACAATCAATTCCCGAATTTACTGTGGGACTTCTACGCGAAGTTTGCGCATTGTAACGACGGCGAAGCGGGAGATGACGATTACGATACCGTGTACAACGTTCAACTTGTAAAGAGGTGGACGGCATGGGGTTATCCGTCGGACTTGTTCGCGACGGGCGATTCTCTTGAAGGCGTGAAGGATGTGTTTCATTACATCGGAGAATGTAGTGACGACACGGTTTGCGAATCAATTCTGTCATGATAATTTCAAATTCTGGTTTAGTGGGTTTGTTACATCCGACAATGGGGGCGTTCATCCTGAGCGCCTCCATGCGGGTGAAACACGTAACGGGTAAGGTGGTTACGTTGTCCGTTGTGGGAAAGGACAGGGCGCCTTTGAAGCGAATTAAAATAGGTATTCGTGGTAAGCAGGGGTTGTATGATCGGGACGTGGATGCGGAAATAGTGGTGGGAGATCACCTGCACCGTTTGCAGTTAGAAGCCAAATCTCCTATAATTCAATCTTTGGAATTTTCAGGCGGGATTTTGAGAATGAGAGAATCCAAATCTCCTATTGAGGAAAAATCAGAACCAGACGAACAAACAGAAATTCAAGACGAGTATTACGGAGAGGTTGACGGAGAAGTTGTCGCCGAGGTTGTAGTTCCCAAAAAGCGCGGACGAAAAAGGAAAGTAATTCCCAATGAATGAAATGCTTAGACAACTTCATCAAATTCAGATCTCTTTGCGCGGATGAGGAGTTCGAGGCGTCCGGGTCTGGGCTTTATTGGGAAAATTTAGAGGGACTTTCTTTAGGTAAGGTGTCCGATTTCACGGATTCCAAATTTAACAACGCTGTACATTTAAGCTGCGAAAAGAGCGCGTTTGCTTCGTCGTTATTAGTTGACGAGGCGCTAATGGTGCTTCCGAATCACAGGTATAAGAGTGCTGTACGCTTGTTTGAGTTCGGGAATTGGCAAACGTTATTTAATTCGCCCGAACCTTTAGAGAGAGGTATTAAATTAACCCGCCTTGAAAACCCTCTCACTTTCACGTACTTAGAAAAAGTCAGGGTTTATTCTGAAACCACAGGCGATTTTCAGATAAAAGTTTACGAGGGGCTGCTTACTACGACTCCGACTGTTTTCCCGATAAGTTTAATCTCAGGAGAGGAAGTTGAGATAACGCTGAATTTCAAGACGTTCAACAAGAGGGTTTACATTCTTTTGGACAACACTTCTGTTTCGACTAATAACTCGTGGCTAAATGAGGACTTCCGGGGCGAATTGTGCGACTGTCAAAAGTTATGTTGCGATTCATTTCATGTAGAGGGTTGGGACGGCGCAAGAGAATCGTATAAGACTTACGGGATTAAATTAGAAGCCTCTTTGAGATGCGACAAAGAGGAATTAATTTGCCGACTTTCGGATGAATTAAAGTACGCAATTCTTTACCGAGGAGGAGTAGAGATACTAAAAGAAGCCGGGTTCACCGAGAGGGCGAATTTTGTGGTATTTCATAATTTGGACA
>Ga0214471_10000340_pt1 | contig 41521 bp, 35 predicted proteins | sample RVTome_5_FD_207665 | JGI IMG/M metagenome (GOLD analysis project Ga0214471, IMG submission 207665) | Soil microbial communities from uranium-contaminated site in the Upper Colorado River Basin, Wyoming, United States - RVT142D155 | ecosystem: Environmental > Terrestrial > Soil > Contaminated >... | reverse complement strand
GGCGGTTCTAAGGTGCACCAGTACGCGATGAGCAAGCCGCGCGACGGCCACACCGTGCTGGCGATGACGCAGACGCACCTTTACACCATCGCCCGCGGCGGCTCGCCTCTGACGATCGACGACGTGGTCGGCGTCGCCCGCGCCATGGACGACCCCACCTTCGTCGCCGTCGCCAAGACCAGCCTCCATAAGACGCTGGCGGCGCTGATCGAAGCCTCGAGGACGAACGCACTCAACTGGGGCATCGCCAACGTCGGCGGCACCGAGCACATCGGTCTCGCCCAGTTCGCGACCGCGGCCGGCATCAAGTTCAAGGTGGTGCCGTTCGGCTCCGGCGCGCAGATGGTACAGGCGCTGATGTCGGGCGCCATTGACGCGACACTCCCCAACGTCAGCGAAGGCGGCCAGCAGATCAAGGACGGCACCATGCGGGCGTTGGCGGTGATGGCGGAGAAACGTCTGCCAGAGTTCGCCGACGTGCCGTCGACCTTCGAGCTCGGCTACAAGATCAAGACCTCGACCACCCGCGGCTATTGGGTGCTGAAGGGCACGCCTCCCGAGCGCGTCGAGGCGTTGTCGAAAGCCTTTGTCGCCGCCATGCGCGAGCCAGCGTTCGCCAACTACCTGAAGGGCGTCGGCCTCGATGCCGGGACCAACGTCGCCGGCCACGACGTCTGGGACCACCAGATCAAGGAAGAGTACGCGGCTGCCCGGGAGACCCTGAAGTCGTTGGGCTTGCTCAAGTGACGGATGCGGCCGCAACGCCATGACCAGCATCCCCGGAAACGGCGGCCGCAACGGCGAATCCGAGCCCGCGACGAGAACGGATATCAGGGTGACGCTGATCATCATCGCCGTCGCCCTGGCGCTGTGGCTGGAGACCACTACCTTCGAATCGGTGCCGACGCTGCTGGCACAGAACATTCCGCCTGAGTTCTTCCCCCGGCTGGTGCTCGCTACCATCGTCGTGCTGGCCCTGGTCCTGCCGTTTGAGCCGTTGATCCTAAAACGCCACGGCGGTGCGAAACGGAAAACGGCGCCGCTGCCGGCGATGACCTGGATGACGGCGGCGCTGCTGGTGGCGGTGGCGGCGTCGACGGCCTGGGTCGGCACCCTGGCGTCGATGGTGCTTGCCTGCCTGCTGTTGCCGGCACTGTGGGGCGAGCGGCGGGCGATGCGGGTGATCCCGTTCGCGCTGCTGTTTCCGGGCGCGGTGGCGCTGGTATTTTCGGGCCTGTTGAAGGTGCCGTTCGAGCCGGGCCTGTTGGCACCGCTGCTCGGCGTCAACTGAAGCCGCGCGATGGACCCGATCCTGCACGGCCTTATGCTCGTCGCCCAGCCGGTGAACCTGGCGCTGATCCTGGCCGGCGTGCTGGTCGGTGTCGTCGTCGGCGCGTTGCCGGGCCTGAGCTCGCCGATGGCGGTCGCCCTGCTGCTGCCGTTCACAGTGACGCTGGATCCGGTGCCGGCGATCTCGATGCTGGCGGCGCTCTATTGCGCCGGCACCTTCGGCGGCTCGATCACCGCCATCCTGATCAATGCTCCCGGTGCGCCGCCGGCGGTGGCGACCGCCTTCGATGGCTATCCGATGGCCAAGAAAGGCGAGGCCGGCCGGGCGCTCGGCATGGCGGCGGTGGCGAGCGTCATCGGCGGCGTCTTCAGCCTGTTGGTGTTCCTGCTGGCGACGCCGTGGCTGGCCGAGGTGGCGTTGAGCTTCCGGCCGCCGGAGTATTTCGCGCTGGCAGTGTTCGCGCTGTCCATGCTGGCGACGGTCAGCGGCCGCTCGCCGGTGCGCAACCTGATCGCCGGCGCAGTCGGCGTGCTGATCGGGACCGCCGGCATCCACCTGACCACCGGCGTGCAGCGATTCACTTTCGGGGTTCCGGAGCTTGCCGACGGCGTGCACTTCGTGCCGGTGCTGATCGGCTTGTTCGCGATGTCCGAGCTGTTGAGCCAGTCGCGCACTCTGAACGTACTCTACGAGCGCATCACCTCGGTGGTGATCCGGCTTCCCAGCCGCGACGATTTCCGCAAGGTCCGCGGCACCATCCTCCGGTCATCCGTGATCGGCACCTTCATCGGCATCCTGCCGGCCGAGGGTTCGACCGTGGCGGCAATCATCGGCTACAACGAAGCCAAGCGCTGGTCCAAGCACAAAGGCGAGTTCGGCCACGGCGCCATCGAGGGCGTCGCCGGACCCGAGGCCGCCAATAACGCCGCCACTGGCGGCGCCATGGTGCCGACCCTGGCGCTCGGCATCCCCGGCAGCAGCACGACGGCGTTGATTCTGGCGGCGCTGATCATGCACGGCTTCCGTCCCGGACCGTACTTGGTGCAGCAGACGCCGGAGTTCATCTACGCCATCTTCGGGGCGATGCTGGTCGCCAACTTCCTTTTCCTGGGCATCGGGCTGGCCGGGGCCAAGGTGTTCTCGCGCATCACCATGATCCCGCCTACCTTCCTATGGCCGGCGGTGTTCGTGTTCTCGATGATCGGCGCCTACTCGTTCTCCGGCTCGCTGTTCGACGTGTGGGTGATGCTGGCAGCCGGCATCGGCGGCTTCGTGATGAACCGGCACGGATTCGGCCCGGCGCCGCTGGTGATGGGCCTGATCCTCGGCGCCATGGTCGAGGAGCGGCTGTCGCAATCGATGATCATGTTCGACAACGACTGGCTGCGCTTCTTCGATAGTCCGATCGTGGTCGTGTTCTTCGTGCTCACGGTGGTCGGGTTGGCGTGGCCGGCCTTGGCGCCGCGCTTCCGACGCCGCGACACGCCGTCGGAACCCGCGCCATGAGCACCCCGCCGGCGGGCGCCGCCATCGCCGAGACCATCGCCGAATGGGCGGCCGGCCTTGACGCCCGCCTGCTTCCCGACTCCGTGCGACGGACCGCCGGTCGCTCGCTGCTCGACGTCGCCGGGTTGTGCGTCGCTGCAAGACGCACGAATTACGTCGCCGCGGTCAAGGCCGGCTGGGGCGGTACCGGCAAGGCCACCGCTATCGGCCACATGGACGCGTTGGACGCCGCCGGCGCCTCGGTCGTTAATGGTACTGCCGCCCACGGCGAGGATTTCGATGACACCTTCGAGGGCACGCCGGTGCACACCGGCGCCGTCGCCGTGCCGATGGCGATCGCGGCGTGCGAATCGGAAGACCGCTCGGGCGCCGACACGTTGAAGGGCATGGCGGTGGCGGCCGAGGTCATGTGCCGGATGGCGCTGGTGGCGCCGACGGCGCAGCACCGGGCCGGCTTCCATCCAACGGCGGTGATCGGGGCGATGGGCGCGGCCGCCGGCGCCGGCGCCGCGCTCGGGCTCGACGCCCGGCAGATCACCGACGCGCTCGGCATCGCCGGCAGCCTGGCATCGGGGATCATCGAGTACCTGGCCGAAGGGGCGTGGACCAAGCGGCTGCATCCCGGCTGGGCGGCGCAAGCCGGACTCCGGGCGGCGATGCTGGCGCGCGCCGGGTTCCGCGGCCCGCGCACGGTGTTCGAAGGCGAGCACGGCTTCTTCATGGCATTCGGCAGTGAAGGAATCGCGCCCGACTTCGGCGCGCTTACCGATGGCCTCGGCCGGACCTGGCGGATGACCGGCATCGCCTTCAAGCCCTATGCCTGCGGCACCATGTGCCAGCCGTTCATCGACGCGGCGCTGAAGCTCAAGGGCGCCGGCGTCGCCGCCGACGACATCGTCGAAGTTCGCTGCGACGTCGGCGAGGGCACCGTGCACCGCCTGTGGGAGCCGCGCGCCGAAAAGACGCGCCCCACCACGCCCTACTCGGCCAAGTTCAGCGTGCCGTTCTCGGTCGCCATCGCGTTCGTCGACGGCGCCGCCGGGCTCGGCCAATACACCGAGCAGCGCATCGCCGATGCGCGGCTGCTCAAGCTGGCCGAAAAGGTGCATTACCGGATCGACCCGGCCAACGAATACCCGCGTAACTACACCGGCCACCTGAGCGTCACCCTGAAGGACGGCAGCGGCCGCGAGGCGACACAACCGCATCTCAGGGGCGGCGCGCGGGAACCTCTTTCCGACGACGAGCTGGCGGCCAAGTTCCACGCCAATGCCGCGTTCGGCGGCTGGCCGGAAACCCGCGCCGAGTCGCTCCGGCGCTACTGCCGCGACCTGTTCGACCAGGCTGATCTCAAGGGGTTTGCAACGTTCCGGGGCTGAAGCGCCGACAATCGGGGTAAATATGCTATGATCCCCGCCGCCGCAGGGTCTAGGGGGATATTCTTGCCGGCCACATCGCCATTAAGCGTACTGGTGATCGACGACGAGGAATCCCACGCCTCGCTGATCTCCCGCGTCATCGCCAAGAATGGCCATCACGTGGACGTCGTCCACCGTGCAGAGGATGGGCTCGCCAAGTTCCGGGACCGGAAGTACGACTTGGTGATTACCGACGTATTCATGGAGGGCATGGGTGGGATCAAGGCCATTGCCGGCATGCGTCAATCGTGGCCGGACGTGTCGATCATCGCCATCTCCGCCGGTTTTTCCGACATGTCGGCGGAAGCGGCGTTGAAGACGGCGCGCGAGGTCGGGGCCGACGCTATCTTGCCGAAGCCGTTCCCACTCGCCGAGCTGCGCCTCACCATGGCGCGGCTCCTGGAAGGCCGACATCCCGGGAAGTGACCGCTGGTGCCGGTCAGATACGAAATCTTCGCGGGATTCACCGATGGCCCGGTCAATTCTGCTATGATTGGCGGCGCCGCTGGATCAGGGGGGCATCTTTGCCGGCCACGACGCAGTTGAGCGTACTGGTCATCGACGACGTGGAATCCCACGCGGCGCTAATCGCCCGTGTCATCACCAAGGTCGGCTACCACGTCGACATCGTAAACAGCGGTGAGGACGGGCTCGCCATGTTCCAGGACCGAAAATACGACCTGGTAATCACCGACGTGTTCATGAAGGGCATGGGCGGGATCAACGCCATCATTGCCATGCGCCAGGCGCGACCCGAGGTGCCGATCATCGCCGTCTCCGCCGGTTTTGCCGACATGTCGGCAGCAGCCGCGTTGCAGACGGCGATCAAGGTCGGGGCCGACGCCATCTTGCCTAAACCCTTCCCGCTCGCCGAACTGCGCCTCGCCATGATACGGCTGCTGGAAAGGGGGCGGCCCAGGACGTAACTTCGGTCTGCGGTCGGATTCGAAATCTTCTCCGATCGTGCTGTTTCCCTTTATACTTGGCCGGCCCGCGATTCTCGCTTTCGTCGGCGCGATCGCCGTTGACGCCCGCCGCCCGTGTGGCGGGCCTTCCGGGGGAATACATGGCCAAGGTCTTGGTCATCGAGGACAACGAGATGAACCGCGATATGCTGGCGCGGCGGCTCCGGCGTCGCGGCTTCGATCTGGTGCTCGCCGCCGACGGCGAAACGGGCATCAGCACTGCCACCCGGGAAGGCCCCGACCTCATCCTGATGGACTTGGGCTTGCCCGGGATCGACGGCTGGGAGACGGCGCGGCGGCTGAAATCGGCGGCCGAAACTGCCGCCATCCCGATCATCGCGCTCACCGCCCATGCCATGACCGGAGACCGGGAGAAGGCATTGGCGGCGGGGTGCGACGACTATGATACCAAGCCGGTCGAATTGTCGCGACTGCTCGACAAAATGCAGAAATTGCTGCCACAATCGAAAAGTTGAAGGAACGAACGATGCTGGGAGCCAAGGACATTCGAAATGTGCTGGTCGTCGAAGACGATAAGAACACCGTCGACATCCTCAGCCGGGCACTGGCGCGCGAAGGCTTCCGGGTGACCATGGCGCTCAACATGGAAGATGCGCTCAAGGATTTCGAGCGGCTGGATTATGCGCTCGTCATCACCGACATCTTCATGGCCGGGATGGGCGGGATCAAAGGCATCCAGGAGATGCGCCGGATGCGCCCCGAAGCAAAGATTCTCGCCACCTCGGCGGGCTACTCCGAGATGACCCCCGAGGCGGCGCTGAAGGCGGCGGAAAGGATCGGCGCCGACGCCATCCTGGCGAAGCCGTTCACGCTCGACGCCTTGCGTGCTGCCGTGACGGGATTTTTCCCCGCCGAATCGTGACGAGGGCCGTCCTGGCTGGCGCCGCTCAGGCGGTGGCGCCCTTGCGACCCTTGAGGAAGAATGTCTCGATTTCGCCGACGCCGCGCATTTTCAGCAATCCCCGGGATTCGAAAACGAATTTTTCCGCCAGCGGGCCGGCCAGCTCGGCCGATACGTGAATGTGGTTGGGAATGCAGTATGATTCGAAGCGGCTGGCGATGTTCACCGTGCTCCCCCAAACGTCGTAGACGAACTTGTGCTTGCCGATGATGCCGGCAACCACGGGACCGCTGTGGATGCCGATCCGGATGTCGAACGGCTTGGCCAAGGTCGGGTTGATCTCGTCGAGCACCTTGATCATGCCGAGCGCCATTTCGGCGCAAGCCTCCTTGTGATCGGGCTTCGGGTCGGGCAGGCCGGCAACCACCATGTAGGCATCGCCGATGGTCTTCACCTTCTCGACTCCGAATTGCTTGGCCAGAAGATCGAAGCGGGAGAACAGCCGGTTGAGGCTATGGACCAGCTCTGACGGCCCCATCGACGCCGAAATCTCGGTGAACCCGACCAGGTCCGAGAACAGCACGCTGACGCTATCAAACCGGTCGGCGATCAATTCCTCGCCGGCGTTGATGCGATCGACGATTTTCGGCGGCAGGATGTTCAACAGCAGGTCCTCGGATTTTTCCTTTTCCGCCTCCAGGCGCACCCGGTAGACCTCCTCGCGATCATGGGCGCGCTTGCGCTCGATACAGGAGTTGATACGTGCCCGTAACAGCACGATATCGAACGGCTTGGTCAGATAGTCCTCGGCGCCGGCCTCGATGCATTGGATGGCGTGCTGCTCCTCGTTCAGTGCCGAAATCATGATCACCGGGATGTTCTCGGTCCGGCCGTCGGCCTTGAGGCGGGATAGCACGGCGAATCCGTTCAGATCCGGCATCATCAAATCCAAGAGAATGACGTCGAACGGCTCGCGGTCGGCGACCGCCAACGCCTGTCGGCCACCGTCGGCAAGGGTCACCGTGTGGCCGTCGCGGACGAGATGGCGCTTCAGCAGCTCGCGATTGGTTTCCAGGTCGTCGACCACCAGAACATGGCCGGTCGTCAGCGGCCGGCCGGCGACCGCCGCCGAGCCTTTGATGACCGGAATTTGGGAAGCCGCCCGGTCGTCGGCCGTTTTCGCCGTCGATAAGGGCGGGTCGGCCGCTGCGGGGGCGGCCGCCGCCGGCATCTGTCCTGGCCGCTTGGCGATCATGTCGCGGAGCAACGCCAGCAGCGCATCCAGGTCGTCGTCGCTCTTCTCCAGCAGCAGCGCCACACCCCCTTCCAGGCGCCGTCGGTCGGCGGCGGTCAGCTTCTTGGCGGTCATCACGACGATCGGGATCTTGCGCCAGGCCTCGTTCTTGCCGCACTCGGCCAGGAACTCGAAGCCGTCCATTTCGGGCATCATCAGGTCGAGCACGATCAGATCGGGCGGGCTTGCGTCGAGTCGCTCGAGGGCAACGCGGCCGTTCTCGGCTTCGGCGACGACGCAGCCCTCGCGCTCCAGGATCAGGCGCATCATGCGGCGGGTCGATTCCTCGTCCTCGACCACCAACACCCGCGCCCGGCCGGCCTTCGGGCAATGCCGTTCGAGAATCTGAATCAGTTTCGCTTGGTCCACCGGTTTCGCCAGGTAATCCGCCGCACCGAGCGAGAATCCGAGGTTCTTGTCGTCGATGATCGTCAGCATGATGATGGGAATATCGGCGACCGCCGGATCGTCCTTCAGCGCCTTCAGGACCGCCCAGCCGTCCATCTGCGGCATCAGCACGTCGAGCGTAATGGCGTCGGGCGACATCTCGCCGGCAAGGCGGATCCCCTCCTCCCCGCTTTCCGCGAGTACGGCGTTATAGCCGTTGCGCGTCAGGTAGCGGCGGAGCAGGTCGCGGACGACGGCGTCGTCGTCGATCACCAGCACGGTCGGCTTGCCGGTGCCCGCAGCGACGCTGGCGCCCGGTTCCTGGTCGGCATCGACGGTGCGCGCCGGCATCGTCGCGGCCTTGAGATCGGCGGGAAGTTCGATGACGAAGGTCGAGCCCTTGCCCTTTTCACTGGTTACCGTCACGTCGCCGCCGAGCAGCTCGCAGAATCGGCGGGTTATGGCGAGCCCGAGCCCGGTGCCGCCGTATTGCGACGACGTGCCGGCACCGGCTTGGGCGAAGACATCGAAAACCGTGGCGACCTCGGCCTCCGACATGCCGATACCGGTGTCGGAAACGGCGAAGCGGTAGCGTGTCTTCCCGCCTTTCCCATGGCGCGACACGTCGAGCACGATCCTCCCGTGGTCGGTGAACTTGCAGGCGTTGGAGAGAAGGTTGAACAGGTTCTGGCGCACCTTGGTCAGATCGCTGTGCATGGTGCCGGCGCCGTCGGGACAGCGGACCTCGAATGCATTCGACTTGCGGGCGGCCAATGGTTGGATGGTGCCGGCCACCTCGTTGATCATCCGCTTGACGTCGAAGGTTTCGAGAAACACCTCCATCTTGCCGGCCTCGATCTTGGACAGATCCAACACGCTGTTGATCAATGCCAACAGGTGCTTGCCGGATGTCTGGATCTTGGTCAGGTCGGCGATCGCCTCTTCCCAGCCCTCGTCCTCGGCCGTTTCCAGCAACAGCTCGCTGTAACCGATGACGGCGTTCAACGGGGTCCTGAGTTCGTGGCTCATGTTGGCCAGGAACATGCTTTTCGCTGTGTTTGCGTTCTCGGCGGCGTCCTTCGCTTCCTGCAGTTCCTTCTCGGCCTGCTTGCGGCGGGTGATGTCAGTGTAGGTGGTGACGAACCCACCGCCGGCCATCGGGTTGCCGCGAACTTCGATCACCGATCCGTCGGGACGCTCGCGCTCGAAGACGTGGGGCTCGAACCGCCGCGCCAACTCGAGGCGCTGTTGGACCTGCTCCTCGACGTCACCGGGGCCGTATTCGCCGCGCTCAGCGTTATAGCGGAAGGCACTCTCGAGCGTGAAGCCGGGCCGGAACAGGTTCTCGGGGAAGCTAAGGACGTCGAGGAATTTCTTGTTGAAGGCAGTGATTCGGAGATCGCGGTCGATCAGACTGATGCCCTGGCCCATGTTCTCGAGGGTAGCTTCCAGCATCGCCGTCTTTTGCATGAGCTCGATTTCAGTATGACGGCGCTTGGTGATGTCCAGAAGGAAGCCGACCCAGATGATGTCGCCGTTCTGTGCACGACGCACGCGAGACGAGCCGCGAATCCACTTGTGCTTGCCCGTGGCGGTGATGATGCGGAATTCAAGGTTCCACGGCGTCAGGTTTTTCGCCGATTCATCGAGGGAGGCGTGGAACCGCTCCTTTTCTTCCGGGTGCAGCACCGACAGCATGATATTGGGATCCGCCATCACCACGTGTGGCTCGAGCTCGTAAAGATCCCGCACGCCCGGGCTGATGTACGGATAGGAGAATGAGCCGTCCCGGTGCCGGACCCGCTGGTAGACGACGCCGGGGATGTTGGAGGCGATGGTCTCGTAGCGCCGCTCGCTGCGCCGGAGTTCGTTCTCGGTATGCTTGCGCCGGGTGATGTCGGTCAGCGTGACGACGGCGCCACCGTCACGCAACGGGGCCTTGCGCACGTGGATGATGCGGCCCGTGGGCGTCTTGAGCTCCAATTCGGTGTGGTCTTCGCTGGCGAGCCACTTCATGCGCCGCTCGGTCAGGGCCTTCGGGTCGCCGGGGCCGTAGAAACCGGCCTTGGCTAGGTCGTAGACGACTTCCTTTACCGGCCGGCCGATCCTGACCATATCCGGCGGAATTTCCAGTAGTTCCAAATTTCGGCGGTTGTACATGACGTAGCGGAGGTCCTTGTCCAGCATGTACATGCCGTCCGACATGCTGTTCAGCGCGGTCGAAAGCTGGCGCTCCTTCTCCGCCAGCTCGGCCTCCGCACGTTTGCGGTCGGTGATGTCGGTGAAGGTGCGAACGAAGCCGCCGCCCTTCAGGGGATTGTGGCGGGCCTCAACGATGCGACCATCGGGCTGCGGCTGCTCGAATGAGAAATAACTCCGGCGTTTCGTGTTGGCGATCGCTTTTTCGAGTAGCCCCTTCGGGTAGTCCGTTTTCTTGAACCAGTCGCGGATGACGTCGTGAAAGTCGGAGCCGGCGCCGTACTTGCCCCGGCGCAAGCCGAACATGTCGAAGAACCGGTCGTTGGAGGCGAGGACCTTCATGGACTTGTCGACCATGACGATGCCCTGGTCCATGGCCTCCAGGGTCGTCGCGATGATGGCCGTTTGACGGCTGAGCGTGGCTTCGGCGCGTTTGCGTTCGATGACCCGGCCGAGCAGGGTTCCCGCGTGTGCCATCAGGTCCATCAGCGTGCGGTCCGGGTCGGCGGCGGCGGTGGAGAAGAACTCGAGGACCGCCACCACGGTGCGGCCGATCAGGACCGGAAACGCAAACCCCGCCTTGACCCCAATGTCCTTGGCCAACTTCGGGCGTTCCGACGTCTTGTCCTTGCTGAAGTCCCGGCTCCACGCCGGCTTGCCGGTGACGAGCGCGCGGCCGCATAGGCCTTTCCGCCCGGCGAACGCGCGGCCTTCGCTGACCCGGCGGAAGGCCGTGTAGCGCCGGGGGCGATCCAGGTGCCAGACCTTGATGGATTCGAGCGCGCCATACGAATTCACGGCGAACGCGTGGCCCACCGGCCATCCCGTGTAGGCGCAAACGGCGTCGAGGCACGCCTGGACGGCATCATCGACGACCGTCGCCTCGTTGGCCGCCTCGGCGATCCGCCGGAGCAGCGCGTTGGCGTCGCTGGCGGCGCGCAGCTCATGTTCCGCCCGCTTCTGTTCGTCGATGTCATAGACCCAGCCGAAATAGCGGGTGCCGTCGGCATCGTCGGTCTTCTCGAACGACAGCAGAATCCAGAATTGCCTGCCATCAGCGGCCTTCATCAACGCCTGGACGTCGCGAAGCCGGCCTTCCTTGCGGAGCTTGCGGCCGATCCTGTCCCGTTCCTGCGGGTCGACGTAGAAATCGCGAGCGCGGGACGCCAGGAACTGCTGCTTGGTCAGCCCCAGCATCTCGGCCATGCGCGAGTTGGCGAACTCGAATGAGCCGTCGTCGCGGACGATGGTGGCACCGATTGGGCTCGATTCCAGGATGTCGTAGAGGCGTTCGCGGACCAATGCGTCGGCGCTCGACGGCCGGATCGTAGGCCGCAGCCGGCTTCGCCGGTTGCCTGCGGTTCCGGTGGCTTTCGCTTTTGGCGCGCGGTGCCGCTTCCTACCGACCATGGTTGTCCCCTGTGTTGCCCGGCTGGGTGAGGGTTCAATGCCCGGGCCGGACCCCCTTATATTTCATACCGCCCGCGGCCATCAGACAATGCCTGTTAATCGCCGGGGTGATCCATGGGCCCGTGGATGTGGTGGTCGGGGGAGCGATGGTCGGCGGCGATGTCGTCGCCCGGATGGTGGCCGGCGATGAACGGCAGGCCCTGGTCGAACATGCCTTCCTGTTCGCGCTTCTTGGCGCGCCGGTAGAGCCCGTACTCGACGCCGAGCACCGCCACCACGCCGACCAGTCCGAGCAGCAGGATAGTCCCCATCGCCGCATGATAGCGGCTTGCGTCCGATGGCGGAACCTTCGATGCCCCTGGGCCGCCAGCCGGCTGTTTCCCCGCTCCCCGATCCGTGCTATCGCCTTGGGCGGAAAATCGGCCACGCGCGGCCAGCACGGAGGAAAATCATGCGGCTCAAGGACAAGATCGCCATCGTCGTCGGCGCCGGGCAAAGCCCGGGCTCGACGCCGGCCATCGGCAACGGCCGCGCCACGTCGATCCTGTTCGCCCGCGAGGGGGCGCGCGTGTTCGCCGTCAACAAAGACCTCCCGTCGGTCGAGGAGACGGTGGCGATGATCCGGAAGGAAAAGGGCTCGGCCGAGGCTTGCGAGGCCGACGTCACCGACGAAGCGTCGGTCAAGGAGGCGATCGCGGCGTGCGTAAAGAAATGGGGCCGCGTCGACATCCTGCACTACAACGTCGGCATCAGCGTCGAGGGCAAGGACGCGCCCGTGACCGAGATCACCACCGAGGCCTTCGACTGCATCGTCCAGGTGAACCTGCGCGGCTTCGTCTACTGCTGCAAGCACGTGCTGCCAGTGATGCGAAAGCAGAAGAAGGGCGCCATCCAGTCGATCTCGTCGATGGCGGCGGTCGAGACCTATCCGTGGGTTACCTACAAGGCGACCAAGTCGGCGATGATCGCGATGACCGAGCAGCTGGCGATCCAGAACGCCGAGTACGGCATCCGCGCCAACGTCATCCTGCCCGGCCTGATGGATACGCCGATGGCGGTCGACCGCCGCGCCGAGGCGTGGGGCCGGCCGCGCGCCGAGGTCGCCGCAGAACGCGACGCCAAGGTGCCGATGGGCCACATGGGCACCGCCTGGGACGTCGCCCATGCGGCGCTGTTCCTCGCCTCCGACGAGGCCGGTTACATCACCGGCGTGGCGCTGCCGGTAGACGGCGGCCGCGGCTGCCGCATCGGCTGACAACCAGAAACGACGGAGGCGCCCATGTCCCGACTGCCGAAACTCGATCCGGCGAAGCTCACCGGCAAGCAGAAGCAGGTCTACGACAAGATCGCGGCAAGCCCGCGCGGCGGCGTACGCGGGCCGTTCGGCGCGCTGCTGCACGCGCCCGGGGTCGCCGACCCGGTGCAGGCGCTGGGCGCCTACCTGCGCTTCGAAAGCCCGCTGCCGGGCCGGCTGCGCGAGCTCGCGATCATGATCACGGCGCGCTTCTGGACGGCGCAGTTCGAATGGCACATCCACCGCGGCTTCGCCGAGAAGGAAGGCGTCGATCCCAAGATCATCGACGCCATCGCCGAGCGCCGGACGCCCGAGTTCAAGGATGCCGACGAGAAGATCGTTTATGCATTCGTGCGCGAGCTCAACAAGCAGCACCGGGTCAGCGATGCCACCTACGACGAGGCGGTCAAGCTTCTCGGCGCCGAAGGCGTGGTCGAGCTGACCGCCGTCGCCGGCTACTACACCCTGATCTCGATGGTGCTGAACGCGTTCGAGGTCGAGGTGCCGGAAGGCAAGGCGCCGCTCGGCGATTAGGCTCCTACTCCGCCGCGGACTCTTTGATCAACGTCTCGCCCGGCCGCACGCGGGTGAAAGCGACCGGTCGCATGGAAACGTCGATCCTGTCGCCGGCGAGCCGGGCGCTGGTGAAGGCGGAGGTTTCGAGATCGCCGGTCGCGGGGAAGTCGGCGCGCCAATGAGCGCCGCGGGAATCGTCGCGGGCCAGCGCGGCGGCAGCGATGACCTTGGAAACCAGGATCAGGTTCTTGAGGTTCAGCCAGTCGTGCCAGGCGAGGTTGTAGGCGAGGTCGCGACCGTCGACGCCGACGCCGACGCCGGCGAGCACCTTGTCCAGCTTGTCGAGGCCATCGAGAGTGCGCCCGAGCGACACCCGGTCGCGGACGATGCCGGCATCGTCCCACATCAGTTGGGCTAGGCGCTCGCGCACCTCCTCCAGGTCTCCGGGCGGATTGGCGAGCGGCTTCAGGCACTCGGCTTCCGCGGCCGCGATCGCCGCCTCGTCGGGGTCGCGGAATTTTCCGTGCTTCGGCGTCCACTTGGCCAGCGTGTCGCCGGCGATGCCGCCGAACACGGTCGAGTTGGCGACGCCGTTGCCGCCGAGCCGGTTGGCGCCATGCACGCCGCCGGTGTCCTCGCCGGCGGCGTAGAGGCCCTCGAGCGCGGTCGAACAGTCGGGCGCGAACTCGACGCCGCCCATCATGTAATGAGCCGTCGGCACCACCTCGACGCGGCCCGAGACCAGATCGAAGCCGCAGTCGGCGCAGCGCTCGACCATGCCCGGGAACTGCCGGCGCACCTCGCCCGCGTCGAGGTGCCCCATGGTCAGGAACAGCCCGCCCATCGGCCCGGTGTTGGCGTTGCGCATCTCGGCGAACATGGCGCGGCTGACGATGTCGCGGGTCGCGCGCTCGCCGCGCTTATCCGTCTTGGTCATGAAGCGCCGGCCTTCGCCGTCGAGCAGGTAGGCGCCGTAGCCGCGCAACCCCTCCTCGAGGACGGTGCCGGTCATCCGCGTTTCCGGCCCGGCCAGCAGGCCGGTCGGGTGGAACTGCACCATCTCCATGTCGCGCAAGCGGAGCCCGGCGCTGAGCGCCATGGCGAGGCCGTCGCAGGACTTGTCGCCGCTGGGCGTGTGGTAGCGGTACATCGTCGGCCCGCCGCCGGTGGCCAGCAACACCGCCTTGGCGCGCACGAACAGGAACTCGCCGGTGCGCATGTCGATCATCACGACGCCGGCGACGGCGGCGCCGTCGCGGGTCTTGATCAGCGCCACGGCGCGGTGGTCCTCGAGGCGGCCGATGCGGCGCGCCCACACCTGTTCGGCGAGGCGGTTGATGATCTCGATGCCGGTGAGGTCGCCCTTGTGCACGGTGCGGTCGAAGGTCTGCCCGGCGAAAGCCTTCTGGTGGATGGTGCCGTCCGGATTGCGGTCGAAGAAGCAGCCGAGCTCGTTCTCAAGCTCGCGGATGCGCTCCCGGGCGACGGTGACCAGAATCCAGGCGAGCTCCTGGTCGTTCAGCCACTTGCCGCCCTCGATGGTGTCCATGAAATGGCGTTCGACGGAATCGCCCGGCGCCAGCGCGACGTTGTAGCCGCCCTGCACCATGCGGGTGCAGCCGCATTTGCCGAGCAGCCCCTTGACGGCGACGGTGACGTCGAGGTCCGGCGCGCCGGCCTTGGCGTGCAGCGCCGCGAACAGGCCGGCGCCGCCCGAGCCCAAAATCAGGACGTCCGTGTCGAGACGGTTCAACTCTCGACGCCCATGCGGGCGAGCGCCTCGGCGCGGCGGTCGCGGGCGCGGGCACCGACGGCGTCGTAGAGGCTTTGCCCAAGGGAATCCATCGCCACCAGCAGCGGGCCGAAGTCCTTGACGCGGAACTGCCAAAGGCTCTCGGGGTTGAGGTCGTCCATGTCGACGTCGAGGATGCGCTCGATCCAGGTGGTTTCAAGCGCCGCCGTGCCGCCAATGATGGCGAGATAAACGCCGCCGAAATCTTGGAACGCCTGCGCGCTCTCGGGCCCCAGTCCGCCCTTGCCGATGATGACGCGGACGCCGTACTCGGCCATCAGCGGTCGGGTGAAGCGCTCCATCCGCGCAGAGGTGGTGGTGCCGATGCAGATGGACTGGTAGCCAGCCGGGCACTCGTTGGAGACCGGCACCTTCTTGACATTCGGGGCGGTGTGGATGACGGCGTGGCCGCGGAGGTCGAACCGGGTCTTGCGGCCCTTGTCGAACATGTGGATGAGCGTGGCGTCGCGGAGCCCGAACAACGTTTCCTGCAAGGTGACGTGGTCGCCAACGCGCAGCTTGCGCACCTCGGCGTCGCTGACCGAAAGCCGGATGTCGTGGCTCGTCATCGCGCTAGAACCCGAGCTCGACGCCCTTGGGCGTGAAGGTTGCCCGCGCGCGACGGGCGGAGTGGCACTGGATGTTGACGGCGACCGGGTTCATGGTGATGTGGGTCGCCGCCGTCTCGACGTGCACCGCGAACGCCGTCGAATCGCCGCCGAGTCCCTGCGGGCCGATGCCGAGGCTGTTGACCGCCTCGGTCAATTCCTTCTCCAGCTTCGCCCCTTCCGGGTCGTCGCAGGCGGAGCCGAGCGGCCGCGTCGCCGCCATCTTGGCGAGATGTGCGCACAAATCCGAGGTGCCGCCGACGCCGACGCCGACGATGGTCGGCGGGCAGACCTTGCCGCCGGCTTCCATCACCTTGTCGACGACGAAGGTCTTGATGCCGGCGACCCCGTCGGCGGGGATGCACATTTTCAGGAACGAGCCATTCTCGGAGCCCGACCCCTTGGGGATCATCTCGATCACCAGCTCGTTGGGCGTCTCCGAGAAATCGACGGTGATCACCGGCACGCGCCGGCCGCAGTTGTCCTTCTCGTTCTTGCGGGTCACCGGGTGCACCACCGACGACCGCAGCGGGTGCTCGCGGGTGGCGCGCGCGCAGCCACGGCGGATGGCCTCCTTCAAATCCACGCCATCGACCTCGACGCCGCGGCCGATGGTGACGTTATAGATCGGGATGCCGGTGTCCTGGCACAGCAGGTTGTCGGTCTTTTCGGCGACCTCGATGTTCTTGATCATGGTGGCGAGGATGGACTTGCCGGTTAAATCCGTCTCGCCCAGGTCGAGGCGCCGGAAGCCAGACTTGATGTCGTCCGGCAGCATTTTCAGCGCCCGGATGTAGAGGAGCTTCGCGGTCTCCTCGATCGCCTGGAGGTCGATCTTCATGGCATCCTTCCCTGTCCCTACAAGATAAGCACCGCCGTCGCCAATGCCAACGGCTTCCAGGCCTCAGGTCAGCGGAACCCGCCGCCCACCTCAATCAGCATCAGCACCCCCGACACCAGCAAAAACCCGAGCACCATGCGGCGGAACAGGCGCTCATCGAGGCGGCCGTAGAACCATATGCCCAGCCCGGCGCCGATCAGCGTCGCCGGAACGCACCATAGAAAATAAACGCCGACCGCCGGCGCGATCATGCTGTTGCCCAGAAACCAGGCGAGCGCCACGACGTCGATGGCAAGCCCGAAGGTCTGGAACGCGCCGCGCTGGCGGTCCATGGGCCATCCACGCAGTCCACTCCAGATCGCCGGCGCCACGGCGCCAAAACCGGCTAGGCCGACCAGTATGCCGCCGACGACACCGACGGCGCCGTCGGCGGTCCGCCCGCCCATCGTCACCTGCGGCATCGCACGCACCAGGAGGAACACGCCCGCATAGACGACCAGGAAAGTGCCGACGCCGAGGCGGAACAGCGTCGCATCGGCCATCGCCAGCAGCCAGGCGCCGCCCGGCACCCCGAGGGCACCGCCAATCACGAAGGGCATGACGGCGGAAAAATCGAGGCGACGGCGCATCCGCGCCAGGGTGACGGCGTAGAGCAAAACCCCGCACATCACCATCAGCGGCACGGCGACAGCCGGCTCCAGCACGAACAGCCAGATGGCGGCGACGATCAGGGCGTCGCCGAAGCCGACGGCGCCGACGGCGAAGGCGGCGACGAAAGCACCGGCTAGAATTACGGGAACCTCAGGCGGCATTGACCAGGAACAGCAGCGCCAGGGCGACGGCGACGCCGGAGGCGACGGCGACCAGGGACTTCTGGCCGTCGCGCCAGCCGACGAACTCGAGAAAGAGCAATCGCAGCCCGCCGGTCAGGTGCGCCGCCAAAAGCAGGATCAGCGCGGCTTCCGCGAATTTGACCGGCGGCTGCTCGGTCCAGCGCAAAAAGCCGTCGAGGCGGGCGGCGCCGTCGATGGCGGACGCCAGCACGTAGAAATGCACCGGCAAAAACAGCGCCAGTAGCACGCCCGACAGCCGGTGCAGCGCGAACGCCCACCACGCCGCGTGGTTGCGGTGCGCCGCCGCCCTCATGCCGCCCCCAGCTGGTAGACGGCGGCGACGGCGATGAAGCCCGAAACCAGCAGCATCGCCGCGAACAGCGCCGCGACGGCATTGACCGAAAACGGCGGCAACGCGGTCATTTCCGAGAGCACCGTGCGGATGCCGATCGGCGCGTGCACGGTGGCGGCGACGACGAACACGCCGTAGAACGCCGCCCACGCCGTGCTGCCGCCGACGCGACCGGCGATCTCGGCAGCCGTCAGCCCGCCCTGCACCGCAAAGATGATGCCGGCGAGGTGGACGGCGACGGCGACAGCGAGCACCGCGGCACTGCCGCGTTGAGCGAGCCACAGCCAGGTCTCGACGCGGGCGGCGCTCACAGGCTTCCCTTCAGCGCGGCGACGGCGACGGCGCGTTTGAGGGAGGCGATGGCGGCGGTTGGGTTGAGATGCTTCGGGCAATGCTCGCGGCACGCCTCGTGGGAATGGCAAGCGTGGCAGCCGGCGTCGCCGGCTACCTTCAGCAGCCTTCCCGCGCCGGCGCCATCGCGGGCGTCGTTGACCAGCGTCCATGCGCGGTTGAGGGCGGCCGGCCCGAGGTATTTCGGATTCCACGCCACCACGTCGCAGGCCGAATAGCACACGCCGCAGCCGATGCACTCGATGCCGCCGTCGGCGTTGCGGCGCTTCGCGTCGGTGGGCGGGATCGTGGCAAATCCGTCGGCGCGGGTCGCCGTCGGCGCAAACGCGCCGCCGGCTTCCGTCCACTTGTCGAAGAACGTCCGCATGTCCACCGACAGGTCCTTGACCACCGGCAGGTTGCGCAAGGGCGCGATCTCCAGCCGGCCGTCCTTGGCGACCTTCGAAACGTGGGTGCGGCAGGTCCAACGCGGCTTGCCGTTGACCGTCATCGCGCAACTGCCACACATGCCGACCCGGCAGGCGAAGCGGTAACTAAGGCTCGCATCGAGCCGGCGCTGCACGAAGGTGACCACATCGAGGACGGTCTGGCTCTCGCGACGCGGTACCTGGTAGGCGACGAACCGGCCGGCGGCGCCGCCGCGCCAGATCGAAACGGAAAGGGTCTCGGAAGCTGTCCCGGCCATGGCTGGCGAGTATAAGCGGTTTAAGTGGTGATGCCAGCCGGGCAGCGGGGCCGGGATTTGCGGTGTTCGGGGCCGCTCTAGGCGAGTATGATCGGGGCAAACAACGACCCGGACAAAGCCCCGGGGAGCCCAGCCACGTCCGATCCATGCGCATTGCCTCCATCACCCTGTACCGCCTCGAACTGCCGCTGCATCGTCCCTATCACCTGGCGCTCGGCGAGGTGACGGCGTTCGACACCATCCTGGCGGTGGCGGAGGATAGCGACGGCCGGCGCGGCTTCGGCGAGGCCACCATCCTCACCGGCTACACGCCGGAAACCATCGCCGAGAGCTGGCCCGCCGCCGCTCAATTGGCCCGTCGCGTAGCGGGAATGGAAACGCCGGACGCCAAGGACCTGATTGGGCTCGTCGCGCACCACCAGCCATTCATGGCCACCGCCCTGATGACGGCGGCCGAGATGCTGGAGGGCAACCCGCTCCTGGAAGTGCGCGAGCCGGCGCGGGTGCCGCTGCTCGCCATCCTCAACGAGACCGAGGAGAAGGAAATCGCCGCCGAGATCGAGGCGCGGCTGGCCGAAGGCTATCGGACCCTGAAGGTCAAGGTCGGCTTCGACGCCAACGCCGATGCCCGGCGTGTCCGCTTCATTCAGGACGCGCTCGCCGGGCGGGCGCGCATCCGCATCGACGGCAACCAGGGCTTCGGGCAGGACGACGCCGTTCGCTTCGCCGGCGCGCTCAAGCCCGACAATATCGAGCTGTTCGAGCAGCCGTGCGACGCCGGCGACTGGAAGGCCGCGGAAGCCGTCGCCAAGGTTTCGACGGTGCCGATGATGATGGACGAATCGATCTTCGGTCCCGACGACATCAAGCGCGCCGCCGATCTCGGCTGCGCCAAATTCATCAAGCTCAAGCTGATGAAGGCGGGCGGCTTGGACTCGCTCGCCGCCGGCCTCCGGCTGATCCGCGAGCGCGGCATGACGCCGGTGCTCGGCAACGGCGTCGCCAGCGACATCGGCTGCTGGATGGAGGCGTGTGTCGCCCGTACCCTGATCGATAACGCGGGCGAGATGAACGGGTTCCTGAAGCCGAAGGCGCGGGTATTCAGGAACCCGATCGGGGTCGAGCGGGGCGCGATGGTGGTGAAAGCAGGCCTCCCGGCGTTGATCGACGACGCCGCGCTCGCCCGGCTCGCCGCCGATAGCCATCGCTTCACCGCCGAACAGGTCGGGGCCTGACTCGGCATGTTCGGCTACGACGCGCTCACTTTCATCGTCATCACCTTGTCGATGGTTCTTGGCGGCACCGTCAAGGGCATCACCGGCATCGGGCTTCCCATCGTCGCCATGGCGTTCATCCTCAACTTCGTCGATCCGAAGGTGACGCTGGCGATCCTAGTGTTGCCGATCCTGGTCACCAATCTGTGGCAGGCGGCGCGCGCCGGCAACATCATGCAGCCGCTGAGAAGGTTCTGGCTGATGACGCTGACCTTCCTGGTCTGCCTGTTCATCGGCGCGCGGCTGGTGGTGGCGCTCGACACCAACGTCCTGTTCGCGGTACTCGGCGTTTGCGTCGTCGTGTTCTCGGCCTCGAACCTGATCCGGCCCAGGGTGCATCCGCTCAACCCTTCGGCCGAGCGATGGGCGGGGCCGCTGGCCGGCGGGCTCGGGGGAATTCTCGGCGGCCTTTCCACCATCTGGGGGCCGCCGATGATGATGTATCTGGTGATGCTGAAGCTGGACAAGGACACCTGGATCCGCACCGTTGGGCTGATCTGGTTCGCCGGCGCCATCCCGCTGACCATCGCCTATTGGCAGAACGGGGTGTTGAATGCCACGACGGCGCCGCTGTCTGCCTATGCCTGCATCCCCGGCATGATCGGCATCTGGATCGGCGAGCTGGTCCGCGATCGAATCCCGCAGGAGACCTTCCGCAAGGTGATGCTGGCGGCCCTCGTCATCATCGGTTTGAACCTTATCAGGCGCGCCGTATTCTCCTGATTCTCTGATTCCGAGGAGGCAATGGCGATGGCCGGCGGGCGCGGCAGTTTCGCATCGAGGCTGGGGTTCATCCTGGCGGCGGCCGGTTCCGCCGTCGGGCTCGGCAACGTCTGGAAGTTCCCGTACCTGGCGGGCGCCCACGGCGGCGCCGTGTTTCTGATCGTCTATCTAGGATTCGTGTTCACCATCGGCATCAGCGTCATGCTGGCCGAATTCGCCATCGGTCGCGCCGGCGAGAAAAACCCGGTCGGCGCCTTCAAGCATCTGAAGGGCGGCGCTTGGACCGGCGTCGGCTACTTGGGCGTCGTCGGCAGCTGCGTCATCCTGTCGTTTTACAGCGTCGTCGGCGGCTGGACCATCGCCTACGCGGTGAAGACCGCGGCCGGCATGCTGAGCCTGGCGGACGCCAAGGCGTTCGGCGGCACGTTCGGGGCCTTCGTCGCCGACCCGCTGCAGCCGATTCTGTATCACCTCGCGTTCATGGCAATGACGATCGCCATCGTGGCGCGGGGTATCGAGCGCGCGTGCCGGCTGCTGATGCCGCTGTTGTTCGTGATCGTCGTCGTTCTGTGCGCGCGCTCGCTGACCCTGCTGGGCGCCATGGCCGGCATCAAGTTCTTCCTCAATCCCGATTTTTCCAAGCTCACCGGGGCGATGGTGACGGCGGCGCTCGGCCAGGCGTTCTTCTCGCTGTCGCTCGGCATGGGCTCGATGATCACGCTCGGATCCTACCTGTCGCGGCAGACGCATCTGGCCGGCTCAGCTCTGTGGGTGACGTCGCTCGACACCCTGATCGCGATCCTGGCCGGGTTCATGATCCTGCCGGCGGTGTTCGCCTTCGGCTTCGATCCCGGCGCCGGGCCAGGCCTCAGCTTCATCACGCTGCCGGCGGTGTTCGCCAAGATGCCGTGGGGCGCCGGCTTCGGGACGCTGTTCTTCGTGCTGCTGGCGGTGGCGGCGTTGACGTCGGCGTTCTCGCTGCTGGAGGTGGTCGTCGCCTTCCTGGTCGACGAGAAGGGCTGGACGCGGGCGAAGGCGGCGTATTGGGCCGGCTCGGCGATCTTCCTCCTGGGCGTCCCATCGTCGCTGTCGTTCGGCGCGTGGGAGGAATTGAAGCTGTTCGGCAAAGGGTTCTTCGAGCTGATGGACTACGCCGCCTCCAACGTCATGCTGCTGCTGGGCGGCGTCCTGATCGCGCTGTTCGTCGGCTGGGTGGTCAGCCCGCGGATCATGGCCGAGACGGCGCACCGGGACGGCAAGTTGTTCCGTCTGGCGCCGGCGTGGCGCGTCATCTGCCGCTACGTGGCGCCATTGGCGATCGCCTGGGTGCTGATTTCGGGACTTTAGGCCGTTTCCTCGACGTTGAGGATGATCTTGCCCTTGCTTTGCCGGCTTTCGAGAACGTCGTGGGCGGCCTTGGCCATGCCGAGCGGGAACTCGCGGTCGATGGTGACCTTCAGCCTGCCTTCGGCGACCCATTTGAACAGGTCGCCGGCGCGGCGGTCGATCTCTTCCGCCGTCGCCGTGTAGTCCCACAGGTGCGGCCGGGTCAGGAACACCGAGCCGGCCTCGGCCAGATCCAGCGGGTTGACCGATTTCACCGCCCCCGAGGCGCCGCCGAACAAGGCGAGCGTGCCGCGCCGGCGAAGGGCCTTCAGCGAGCCCGTGAAGGTGGCCTGGCCGACGCCGTCGTAGACCACGTGGACACCATCGCCCGCGGTCATTTCGAGGACGCGCGCCGCGAAGTCCTCATCGCGATAGAGAATCGGCTCGGCACCGAGCGCCCGCGAAATCGCCGCCTTTTCGGCCGAGCCGACGGTCGAGATCACGCGCGCCCCTTTCATCCGGGCGATCTGGGTGAGGAGCTGGCCGACGCCACCGGCGCCGGCGTGCACCAGGCAAGTCATCCCCGCTCGCAGGTCGAACAGGGATTGGCTCAAGTAATGGGCGGTCGAGCCTTGCAGCATCAGCGTCACCGCCACCGGCATCAGCACGTCGTCGGGAACCTTGGCCAGCCGCCAGGCAGGCACGGCCGCGTAGCGGGCGTAGCTGCCGAGCACCAAGCAGTAGGCAACGCGGTCGCCGACATTGAGCCCATGCACGCCGGGGCCGACGTCGGCGACGATGCCGCCGCCTTCCATGCCGGGGGTGAACGGCGGCTCGTTGCGGTAGGTCTCGGAGTTCCGGTAGACGCCCTGGCGCATGTAGACGTCGATGAAGTTGACGCCGGCGTGGCTGATCTCGACCAGCGCCTCGCCCTTGCCCGGCTTCGGCACCGGCACTTCGGCGAGGACCAGTTGCGCGGAGCCGCCGTATTCCCGGATTTGGACCGCCTGCATGGTCATGACGCGCGCCGGCCCCCAATCGCTTCCCTTGCCCAGGTGCCGATGGCGGACGGCGTCGCGACCACCGTCACGCCGGCCGCCGTCAGCGCCCTCGCCTTGGAGTCATACGTTCCCCTGTCGCCCATGACAATGGCGCCGGCGTGGCCCATGCGCTTGCCCTTGGGCGCGGCGCCGCCGGCGATGAAGGCGGCGATCGGCTTTTTCATGGTGCCTGCGTATTCGGCCGCCGCCTCCTCCATGGCGCCGCCGATCTCGCCGACGATGACGACGGCGTCGGTGCGCGAATCGACATCGAGCGTCTCCAGCGCGTCGCGGGTGGTGGTGCCGATGATCGGGTCGCCGCCGATGCCGATGAACGCCGATTGACCGAACCCGGCCTGCGCCAGGTTCAGGCAGATGAGCGTGCCGAGGCTGCCGGAGCGCGAGATGACGCCGACGCGGCCGGGCTTGAAGATGTTGTCGTTGAACGCCGGCATGAAGCCGCAGAAGCACTCGCCCGGCGTGACGGAACCAGCGGTGTTGGGGCCGAGCACTCGGCAGCCCGCGTCGCGGGCGGCAGCCAGGAACCACATGACGTCGTGGACCGGGATGTGCTCGGTCAGCACCACCAACCCCTTGGCGCCGGCCGCGATGGCATCGAGCGCCGCCTCCTTGACGCCGAGCGGTGGGATGAACAGCACCGAGACGTCGAAGCCGCCCTCGTCGTTCAGGGCTTTCTTAGCTTCCTTGGCGCTGGCGTAGACCGGCACGGCGCAGTGGACGGTGCCAGCCTTGTTCGGGTTGACGCCGCCGACGACGTTGGTGCCATATTCCTGCATGCGTTCGGTCCAGAAAGTGCCCTGCTTGCCGGTGATGCCCTGGATCAGCACCCGGTCGCTGCCGCGGACGATCATCGGTGACCCCCGGCCTTCCGTGCGGATTCGACGGCGGCGGCACATGCCTGGTCCATGGTCGCGAACGGCATCACGCCGAGTTTCTCTTTCAGCATGGCGCGGGCCTCGACGTCGCCGGTGCCGTGCACCGACCAGTGGATCGGCAGCTTCGGCTTGATGGCGTCGAGCGCCGCCAGCACGCCTTCGGTCATCACGTCGGTGCGGGCGAAGGCGCCGCAAAAGTTGATGACTAGGCTCCTGACGTTGGGATTGGCGAGCACCAGCTCGAGCGCCGGCTTGGCTTGGGTATAGGCCTCGCCGCCGATCTCAAGGAAGTTGGCGGGCTTGCCGCCGTGATGGCAGACAACGTCCATGGTGGTCATGGTCAATCCGGCGCCGTTGGCGAGTACACCCACGTCGCCATCGAGCTCGATGTAGCGCAGGCCCAGCGCGCGGCCTTTCGCTTCCAATCCGGTGACCTTCTCCGGCGTTCCCTTCTTGGCCAGCTCCTCATGGCGCTTGACGGCCGAATCGTCCATGACGAACTTGCAGTCGAGCGCCACCATCCGGCCGTCGCCGGTGACGGCGAGCGGGTTGATCTCGATCAGCTCGGCGTCGTTGTCGCGGTAGACCTGGTAGAGCCTGACCAGCACGTCGGCGACTTGGGCGTCCTTGCCGCCGAGGTCGAGGCCCTTCAGCATCGCTCGCGCTGCCTTGGCGTCGAAACCGTCGCGGATGTCGACCGCGGCGCGGCGGATGGCGCTCGCATCCTTGGCCGCGGCCTCCTCGATGTCCATGCCGCCGAGGGTCGAGAACAGCACCAGCGGCCCCTTCGATGCCGGGTCGTTCATGACGGCGGCGTAGAACTCACGCTTGATGTCGGCGCGGCTCTCGACCAGCACGCTCTCGACCCTGTGGCCGTCGATGGTCATGCCGAGGATGGCCTCGGCGGCGGCACGGGTTTGTTCCGGCGTATCGGCCTTTCTGATGCCGCCGGCCTTGCCGCGCTTGCCGGTCGGCACTTGCGCCTTGACCACCACCGGCCCCAAAGCCTTTTGCGCGGCGGCGGCTGCCTCGGGCGTCCGCGCGGGCTGCGAGGCGGGCACGGCGATGCCGGCCGCGGCGAGTAGCGGCTTCGCCGCGTGTTCCTGGAAGTTCATTTTCCGTAGCGGTCCCAGTAGGCGCCGAACAGGTCCCTTTCGCTCGGCTTGTCTTCGGGGATCACGGTCACCAGGTGGGTGACGTTGATGAAGTGGCGGTAATTGAGATTCTCGGAGATCGAGTTGCCGGCCCAGGTGCCACAGCCCATGGACAGCGTGAAATTGAGGCCATTGTCGAAGCTGCCGCCGTTGCCGAAGGTATGCGCCTGGTTGACCAGCACGCGGACCACGTCGAGTTCGGCAGCCAGCCGCCGGGCGTGGCCGAGGTCCTGGGTGTGGATGCCGACCGAGTGACCCTTGCCGCACACCGCGAGGATTGCGTTGACCTGGCGGATCGCGTCGCCGAGGTCGTCCGCCTTGTAGACGCTGAGCACTAGCGACAGCTTCTCGTCGGCGAACGGCGTGCCGGGGCCTGGGTCCGAGTCCTCGACTAGGAAGAACCTGGCCTTCGCCGCCGCCGGCGCCAGCTTCGCCTCGCGGGCGAACACGGCCGCGTCCTTGGCGATGACTCGACGGTTCAGGTGCCCGTCCGTCCACAGCGTCGATCTGATCTTCTCCTTCTCCGCCGCCGACGCCCGGTAGCCGCCGGCCCCTTCGAGAGCCTTCAAGGCGGCGTTGTAGACGTCGGCGAGGATGACCACCGAGTTCTCCGACGAGCACGAGGTGGCGTTGTCGAAGATCTTGGAGGCGGCGATCTTTTGGGCAGCGTCGTCGAGGTCGGCCGAGGAATCAACGATTACCGGCACGTTGCCGGCGCCGACGCCGATCGCCGGCGTGCCCGAGGAATACGCCCGGCGAACGTTGTTCTGCGAGCCGGTGACGACCACCAGGTCACAGGCTTCCATAAGCGCCTGGGTCAGCGCCTTGTCCACCGGCGGCGGCAGCACCTGCACCAGGTCAACGGGAAGCCCGATCTTGGCGAGTTCGTCGCGCATCAATTCGACCGTGCGCACCGTCGTCGCCTGCCCCGACGGGCTCGGCGCGATGATCACTGCGTTGCCGCCCTTGACGGCCATCATCGCCTTGTTGACCGGCGTCGCCGCCGGGTTGGTGGAGGGCACGACCGCGGCGACGACGCCGACTGGCTTGGCGTACTTGACGATACCCTTCGCCTTGTCTTCATCGATGATGCCACGGGTCTTCACCCGCAACAGGTCGCGGAGGCAGCCGAAGGTTTTGCGCTGATTTTTGACGATCTTGCTTTCGACGTTGCCGAGGCCGGTGTCCTTGACCGCCATTTCGGCGAGGGCTCGGGCGCGCTTCGGCTCGTAGATCGACCACGCCAGCGCCGTCACCGCCTCGTCCACCCGTGCCTGGTCGGCCGAGGCGATCGCGCGCATGGCGGCGCGCGCCCTCTTGACGAGCTCGCGGACGATGGCGATTTCTCCGCCCGGCTGGCGGTCGGCCCTGGCGGGTGCCGGCGGGCTCATGGATTTCCTCCCGATCCGTTAAGGAATTATAGGCTCGGCCCGTCGATTGGCAACCAGAGGCGCTTGGGCGGGCGGTCGCGTTGCAACCATGCCGGCTGCTGCTTGCCTAGACCTCGACCCCTTTCCGCCCGCCGCGGAGTTCACGGTAGATGTTGGTGCCGATGGTGGCGATGCCGGCGAGCAGCAGGACGGCGACGATCGGCCGGGTGACCAAGGCGGCGTAGTCGTAGCCGACGATCTGCATCGCCTGGGCGAAGTTCTGCTCGCCGATCTCGCCGAGGATCAGCCCGAGCACGATGCCGGCCACCGAATAGCCGGACCGGCGCATCAGGTAGGCGATGATCCCGGCTACAAACATCACCCCCACGTCCATCGCCAGGTTGCGCACCGCGTAGGCACCGACGGTGGCCAAAAGCAGGATGGCCGGCGCCAGGAACTGAAACGGGATGCGCAGTAGGTGCAGAACCGTTTTGGTCTCTACGTAACCAAGGCCGAGGATGCAGATGTTGGCAAAGAACATGGCCGCGAACACCACCCACACCAGTTCGCTGGAGTTGACGAACACTAGCGGCCCTGGCTCCATGTCGTGCATCTGGAAAACGCCGACCATCATCGCCGTCAACGCGCCGCCGGGCAGGCCCAAGGCCAGGAGCGGTATCATGGCTGCGCCAGTGGCGGCGTTGTTGGCGGTTTCCGAGGCGACGACACCTTCGAGCTGGCCCTTGCCGAATTTTTCCGGCGTCTTCGACCAACGCACCGCCTCGTTGTAGCTCATGAACGCCGCCAGCGTCGCGCCGATGCCGGGAAGGATGCCGGCGAAGAACCCCACGAACACCGACCGCGCTACCGCGACCTTCAGCTGCCAAAACTCGGCCAAGCTGGGAAAGTGGGTACTGAACTTGGGCATGTCGAACTTTCCGCGTACCCGCCGTTCCGCCTGCACGAAAACTTCGGAAACGGCGAAGAAACCGAGGATGGTGGGGATGAAGTGGATGCCAGCGAGCAGGTAGGCATAGCCAAAGTCGTAGCGCTGCAGACCCGCCACCGGATCGAGGCCGATGGTGGCGATCATCAGGCCGAATCCGACCGACAGCCAGCCCTTCCACAACGTCCTGGCGCCGACCGAGGACGCCACCGCGATGCCGAAGAAGACGAGGGAGAAGATCTCGGGCGGTCCGAAGTTGCGGACCGCCCAGTCGGCAATGAGAGGCGTCGCCGTGATCATCAACAGCGCCGAACAGGTGCCGCCGAACGACGAACACAGTACCGCCGCGCCGATGGCCTTGCCGGCCAAGCCTTGTTGCGCCATCGGATAGCCGTCGAAGGCGGTCGGCGCGTTTTCGGGCGAGCCCGGGATATTGAATAGGATCGCCGTTACCGCGCCGCCGTAAGTGCCCGAGCAATACAGCACTGCATAGAACATGATGGCGTCGGCGGCGCTGAGCAGGCCGGAGAACGGCAGGAAGATGGCCGCCAGCGTCAGCATGTTGATGCCGGGGATGGCACCGAACAAAAGCCCGCCGAACAACCCACTGAAAAATATCAGAATGCTGAGCGGGCTGCTGACCAGGGTCAGCGTACCGGCGATGAACTGTTCCATGGAAGACGCTTCTTTCCCGTCAGCGGATCAGCACGACGATCCAGTTGCCGAAGTCGTAAAACCCGGGCCAGTAGCCGACCGGTAGGCCGACGTAGAGAAGGCGGGTAAAGATGAAAGTGATGACCACGTAAATGGCAAGCGGCACAATGATCAGCCACTTAATGCGGTGTTCGCCGGTGATATAGAGGTAAGCGGCCAGGAAAAACGGTGTGGTGAAGTAATAGCCGGTGTTCTGAAGCAGCGCGGCGTAGGCGAGCGGCAACGCCAGCGTGATCCCCATGCGCACGAAGAAGGCGGCGCCGTGCTCGTCGGCCATCCTGCGGAAGTAGCCGTCTTCGAGCGCGCCAGCGGCGGCGGCCGCCTTTCGCGCGCGCACATCGGCGACCAACTGCCCGACCGCCGCGGCCAGGATCAAGAGGATCACCGCGCGCGGCCACGCGGCCGCGCCGAAGCGGTACATCTGCACATCGCGGTCGAATTGGAAGCTGAGAACGTAGGCGGCGGTGGCGAAGCCGGTCCAGAAGACGATCTCGAACCACTGGCCGCCGGTCAGTTTGCCCATCACGGACCCCCTGTCGTGGCGGCTCCGGCGGGGTTTCCCGCCGGAGCCTATCATCGGCTTACGTAAGGAACGACGGGCTTACTTGATCAGCCCCATCTTCTTGTAGGTGGCCCGGTAGACTTCCATGGTCTCGTTGATCAGCTTGATGGCGCCTTCGGTGTCGCGGAAGCTAGGGATAAGGTCCATGAACTTGCTCTTATTGAACTTGAGGAAGCTCTCCGAGTTGTAGCCCTTCTGGAACGCCCATTGCAGATACTTGACGCGCTCCGGCGGCGTGTTCTTGTGCACGTAGAAGCCGCGGAACCGCATCAGCGGGTTGAAGGCAAGGCCGACGTCGGTCATCGACGGCACGTCGGCAAAGGCCTTCGGCCGATCCTTCAGCAAGCTGAGGATCGGCTTAAAGTCGCCACTTTCGAGGAAGCCTTTCACGTCGCCCGGCTGCTCGAACAGCGCGTCCACCTGCCCGCCCTTGAGGGCGGCGTAGCGGGGCGCCGGCTTGTCGAAGCTGACCTGCTGCACCTTGATGCCGAAATGCTCGGCGATCAGGTTCATGTTCACCCGTTCCATCGAGCCCTCGCCGGCGACGTTGGCGATGGTCGCCTTGCCGCCGGCCTTCTTGGCAAAATCGACGAACGACTTCCAGTCCTTGAACCGGGTTTCGTTGCCGCGGATGTAGATCTGCGAAAACGTGATCTGCGCGATCGCCAGCGGGATCAGGTCCTTGGCCGGGTTCACGTCGGTGCGCCCGGCGGCGAAGCCGCTGGTGGCGTCGTCGATGTGCTGGAGCACGGTGTAGCCGTCGGCGGGCGCCGCCATGTAAGTCTTCAGCCCAACCATGCCGCCGCCGCCCGGTTTGTAGTCAGGCGTGAGATCGAAGCCGACCGTATCTTTGATACCCTGAATCATCGCCCGCGCCACTTGGCCCGAGCCGCCGCCCGGTCCATAAGGCACGATCATGGTCAGCGGCCGTTCGGGGAAGCCCCCGGGCTTCTCCATCTTGTCCGGTAGATTGGCGGTCAATGCCGGCATCGCCAGACTGGCGCCAAAAATGAGGCCAATGATTGCCTTCACGAGTTTCATGGTTTTTCCTCCCTGGTGAATTCGGCCGATCGTTGCGACCGCATCGTTAGGTTTTGAGCCGATCCCCAAACTTACACGGTTTCTAAGGTCTTTGGAAAGTGCCGTCAGGCGTCGATCACGCCGTCGCCCACGGGAACGGCAACAACTTCTGCAGCGGTTCGGAAATCTCGTAGACGCTCTTCACCGCAAGGTCGCGATCGAAGGCGACGCCTTCGCGCTCGGCGCGCTTTCTCAACCTTTCCTCGTGTACCGCCATCACGTCCTTCGGGAACGGCATCAGGCCGGGATCGAAGATGCGGAGACACCCGTCGGCGTCGCGGGCCGGCATGACGCGGCTCCTGCAAAAGCGGTTGGGCGACCACGGAATGTCGAGGACGCCGGCCTCGAAGGCGTTGACGGCGCCGACCGCGACGTCGCCGTCGCCCATCTCCAGCACCTTGTCGACGATGGGCCTGACCTCGCGGCGGATGAGATCGGCCTCGAACTTGTACTCGGGCAGGTCGTCCAGGCGCACGTGACGGGCGAGATAGATCGCCATGCGGGTGGTGCGCAATCCCTCGGCGTTGGCCTGCGGCGTCGGGATGCCGAAGGCCTCGTGGGTGCTCTTGGTGGTGACGCTGACGGCGCCGCCGACCGCCGCCAGCGTGCCGCCATAGGCGACCAGTGCGGCCGATTGCGCGTCGTCATGTGGCCAGGCGCCCATCCAGTGGAGCGAAGTGACCGGCGTGAACACGTCTTCGAATCCCTGCGCCTTCAAGTATTCCTGTGCCAGTTCGCCGCATACCTTTATCGCTGCCGCGTCCTGGACGAGGTGCAGGGTCTGGGCGAGCTCGAGGCCGTAGTTACGCACCCCTTGCCCGGCGGCGAGCAGCGCGTCGAGAATGCAAGTGATGATGGCGATGCACGGCGGAACGTTGGTGCCGGTGAGGAAGCCGGGCTGGCGGCGGTGCAGCTCGACGCCTTTCTCCTGATAGAGCGCCGCCAGCCGGTCCAGGTACTGGTAGTTGCGGATTCCATCGGCGATGGAAACGTCCTTGGTGTAGGACGTGGTATAGGCGATGCCGGAGCCGAGATAGCCCGAAAATCCGGCGGCGAATCCGACCTCCGAGGTGAGCCTCGGCATCGAGGTGCCACTGAGCACGATCGCCGGCTTCGAGATCGCTTCGATCAGCTTGCGGGTCTGGCGCGGCCCGTAGTTGACCATCGGGAAGCCGTTGAGCATCGAGCGGCCGGCCTTTTTCGATTCCTCGACGCCGACGGCGGCGCGGCTCCACTGCTCATTGCGGGTGTAGCTGTCGGTGGTGGTCGGCACGATGTCGGCGAGGCCGTCGTTGTCGAGCGCCCGCATCAATTCCAATTGCAATTCAAGCGTCCCGAAGCCGCCGCGCGGTTGGGTCAGGCAGAGGCCCTCGGCAGCGGCGCGGCGCATCACCCAACCCAGTTGTTTATGTTTGGGCAGCGCCTTGTGGAAGGCGACGGCGTCGTCGATGTCGACCTCGGCGCCGGTCGGCCAGCGGGCGAGGTTGGCCTTGCGCATGTCCGCGAACGCGTCGGCCGGAATCTCTGCCGCCGAAAGGGTTGGCGGCCGGGTCGCGGCTTCGCGTTCGAGGGCTTTTCCCATTTTCCAAGCCTCTAGGAGACGTTGTTCCGAACAGGATGCATGTGCCTGAGACCCAACGTCAAGGCGGCCTCGGGCTCCTTATCCTTCAGCAGCCCGCAGGCGAACAGAAGGTAATCGCTATCGAGATAAAGGTCCGGCGCCCGCGGCCTGAGCGTGTGTGGCTCGGCCGGATCGGCGAGGCAGCGCTTGAGCATCGCCGCCCCGCCGGCGCCGTGCGCCAACACGCCGCCGGTGCCAATCAGCGCCTTGATGTCGCTCAGGTCCTTGCCAGTCTGGATGCTGATCGGACCAGTCACCGTCTGCACGATGGTGATGGTGCCGGCGTGGCGGGTCATGGCGATGCGGAGCGCCGCTTCCGCCAACGCTCGGTCGAGACGGCGCTCGTCGTCGCTTTGCGGCAAGCGCTCGACGTTCGCCGTCAATTTGTCGAGCAGCGCCCGGACATGCGCCTGATCGAGGTCGGCGGCAGCGGCGATCGCGTCGAGTCCCGCCGCTTCGGTGATGGTCTTGGCGTTGATGCGCATGCCGAGATCGCCTTCCACCGTGCGCTTGACCACCGGTTCTGGCAGGCCGTGCGGCACTACACCTTCGCGGGTCGGTGCGCCTTCCGCGACCGAGTGCACGTCGGTAGTGGCGCCGCCGACGTCGACCACTACCAGCGGCCCAAGGCCAGGCTTGCCCTTGACGCCGTCGGCAAGCAGCCGCGCGCCTTCCAGCACCGCCGCCGGCGTCGGCATCAGCACCGCGTCAAACATCGCGGCGGCGCGATCGATGCCCTTGGCGTGGACGATGCGGTCGATGAACACCTGTCGGATGGCGGCGCGCGCCGGTTCCACGTCGAGGCGCCCGAATTCCGGCATCACGTTGCCGGTGACTGTCACCGGCTTGCCGGCTCGGGCGAGCGCCGATGCAGCCTCGTCGGCGGCGTCGCGGTTGCCAGCCACAACCACCGGACAGGCGAGCGAACTCGCCGCCAGCCGTTTGGCATTTTCGACGATCACCTCACGGTTGCCGCCGTCGGTGCCGCCGGCGAGTAGGATGATGTCGGGCCCGATGCCCTCGATCCGGTGCATGTCGCCCTCGGTCAGCCGGTAGGCGAAGGTCCCCGTCAGCTTGGCGCCGGCGCCGAGGGCGGCGCGGCGGGCAGCCTCGGCGGTCAGCTCCGGCACCAGCCCGACGGTGACCATGCGCAAGCCGCCGGCGGCCGACGAGCAGGCCAGGCGATGCTTGAAGTCGGGCAGCCAGCCGATGCGGCGCTCCAGATCGCCGAGCGCCTTATGCAATCCCTCCGTGACGTCGGTCGTTACCGTCGATGGGCCCTGGCCGCTGCCGATGACATGGGCGGCTTCCAGATCGACGGCGCGCAGCTTGGTGAAGGTCGAGCCGAAGTCGATCAGCAGTGCCGCCGCGGTCATGTCTCCGCCCTTTGCCGACCCTCGGCGCGGGCGGCAAAGTCGCGCCTGAGCGCCGCAATCACGTCGGCGGTGCGGGTGCCGGGCGGAAAGGCGCGGTCGAATCCCATATCCAGGAAGCGCTTCTCGACGCCGACCCAGTCCTGTTTGCCGACCACCAGGTTGCCACCGACGTAGAGTAGGATATCGTCGAGTCCGGCCTCGACGCACAGCGCGCGGAAGCCGCGGCAGTCGAGCTCACCCTGGCCGTACAGGGACGACACCATGATGCCATCGGCGGCGGTCTCGATGGCGGCCTTGACGAAGTCTTCGGCCGGCGTCAGCGCCCCCAAGGCGACCACCTTGAAGCCGGCCTCCTCGAGCGCCATGCCGAGAATCCGGTTGCCGACGATGTGGGTGTCGACACCGATGACGCCGGTGACCAGTGTCCGGCCACGGCCGGGACCATTGTTCTCTGGCTCAACGGGCATATCGTCTCCTAGACCACGCCGGGGGTGGCGCGACGGCCGCCGACGGATTAAAAAGCTTATCCGCCGGTTCGACAAGAATGTCGCTTCCGGCGGTATTCCCGCCGGCGCGAAAGGATACGCCATTACCGACCGTCCCTCCCCCGCCCCGGCGACCACCCCCGTTTCCCCCGGGGCCTTCGCCGATCGCTGGCGGGCCTTTCTCGGCGGTGCCGTCGAGGCGTTCCGGCTGCCGGTGTTCGTAGTCGCCGCCAGCATGACTGGCTGGGGTTCGCTGGCCCGCGACAGCGGCTTCACGATCGGCGTCGCGGTGACGTCGACCGCTACCGTGTGGGGCCTGCCGGGACAGGTGGCGGCGGCCGAACTTTACGCCGTTGGCGCCCCGCTGTTGGCCATCGCGCTCGCCTCGAGCATGGCGAATCTGCGGTTTTTCCCGATGTCGCTGTCGCTACTGCCGCTGTTCCGCGGCGACCCGGCATCGTGGCGGTGGCGCTACGTCTTCGTCGCCATGATGTCGGTCAACACCTGGGCGGTGACGCTGCGCAACGGGCCGTCGTTGCCCATCGACCAACGCGGACCGTACTTCACCGGGTTATCGGTAACCTGCATCGCCGCCGGAGTGATCGGCACCGCGGCCGGCTATCATCTCGCCGGGGAGTTGCCGTTCTTCGTCACCGTCAGCCTGATCTTCCTCAATCCGATCTACTTCGTGTTCCTGTTTGCCGGCGTGCGCGCCCGCAACGGCGTTTTGGCCCTTATCATCGGCACCGTGCTGGGGCCGATTACCCATTGGCTATCGCCGGAGTGGGGATTGCCGTTCTGCGGCATCATCGCCGGCACTGCCGCGTTCTACCTCGACCGCGGCTTGCGAGGCGCCGATGCCTGAGCCGCACGAGCTGGCGCTGTGGGGATTGCTGGCGATGGTAAGCCTCGCCACCTATGTGTGGCGGGCGACCGGTGTCGTCATCGCCGCCCGCATCAAGCCCAACGGCCGGCTGTCGCAGTGGTTCACCTGCGTCGCCTACGGGATGCTGGCCGGACTGATATCGCGCATCATGCTGATGCCGGTCGGTATCTTGGCGCACACGCCGCTGGTCGACCGGCTGGTGGCGCTCGGCTGCGGGTTCGCGTTGTTCGTGCTGTGCCGGCGCGCCATGATCCCCGGCGTCGTCGGTGCCGTCGGGATTTTCATGGTCCTTGCGGCGCTTCGTGGCTACGGTATCCTTTGATCATGTCCGGGTTCAGGTTTGTCGTCGCGCTGCTGGTCGCCGTTGCGGCATCCCGGCCGGCGGCGGCCGACGCGCCGTGCGCGGCGCCGCAGCCGGTGTGCGACGCCGCCGCAAGCGTGTTCGCGATCGCGTCTTTCGATCCGCTGGCGAGCGCGGTGCTAATCGAGCCCGGGCTGCTGGTCACCAACCGCCACGCCGTCGCTGACAACGCGCGCGCCGAGGTGATGCTGCCCAACGGCAAGAAGCTGGTGGCGACCGTGGTGCCATCGGCCTACGCCGGCGATTTGATCCTGCTGCGTGCGCCCGAGATCGCCGCCAAAAGCCGGCTGACGACGGCCGTCGCCGGGCCCGACTCCATCCTCTACACCATCGGCGCCGACGTCGGCCGCCAGGCCGTGCGCGTCTACAAGCCCGGCCAGATGCTGCTACGGTCGGCGGAGGGCAAGCCGTTGGCCCGGGTGCACCACGACGCCTATGGCCAGCCTGGCAATTCCGGCGGCGCGCTGGTCGACGAGATCGGCCGGCTGGTCGGCGTCGTCGCCTCCGGCGGCTCGGGTCGCCACGAGGCGATCCCTTCCTGGGCGATCGCTGACTTAAGGGCGCAATCGGGACCGGAGCACCTGGGGGCCAGCCAGCAGATCGGCATCGCGTATCGCAAGTGCTCGGAGGCCCTCGACGCGGCGCAGGCGACACGCGAGCGGCTCGGTCCATCGCATGTCGCGTTCATCAACGAGCAGTGCGGGCGGTCCGGCAACCGCCAACTGTGGGACTTGGCGGGACAGGTTTTCGGGCGCCAGCGGTTGTTCGACGATTCGCTGGCGATGTTCCGGCGCGCCCTCGACCAGGACCCGAACGCCATCAACTCAATGCTATCGCTAGCGATCACGCTTCACCTCGGCGGCCGCTATGCCGACGAGGTGCCGCACCTGAAGCGGTTGGTCGAAATCCTACCCGCCGACGCCGAAGTGCTACGCCTCGGCGTACAGGCCGGCGCTTGGGGCGGCGACAAGGCGCTGATGGAAAAGTCGCTGACGCTGTTGGCCCAGCACCACCCGAAGATGGTGCCACTGGCGCGCGACTTCATCGAAAAGAATCCGACGCCGCCGGCGCGACGTCTGCCCGGCAACGCGCCGCCAGGGCGTTAGGTCCTGTTTACATGGTCCTAGTTCCGCGACAGGATGAACGCCCTCAAGGCATCGGGCGCCAGCGGCTTGCTGATGTAGTATCCCTGCGTGGACTTGCAGCCGCAGCCGCGCACGAAGTCGACCGCGTCGGCGGTTTCGGTACCCTCGGCGCAGACGCTGAGTCCCAAGTTGTGTGCCAACTCGACGATCGAGCGCACGATCAGCTTGGCCTCCTCGCTCTTGTGCAACTCGGTCACCAGCGACTTGTCGATCTTGAGTTCGTTGAACGGCATCCGGCAAAGTGCCACCAGCGACGAATAACCAGTGCCAAAGTCGTCGATGCTGACGCCCATGCCCTTGATCCGGAACCGCGCCAGGATATCCATGGTGCGCCCAGTGTCGGCCATGGCCGCGCTTTCGGTGATTTCCATCACCAGCCGCGAGCGGTCGATGCTGTGCTCGTCCGCCAGTTCGGCCAGCCGGTCGGGAAGCTCGAGGCGGTTGAGGAGCTGCGGCGCCAGGTTGACGGCGACTGAGAGGCGCAATCCCTCCTCTTCCCACGCCGCAAGCTGCTCGATCGCCATCCGCGCCACCAGATCGGTTAGCGGCAGGATCAGCCCCGTCTGCTCGGCCAACGTGATGAACTTGTCGGGCATCACCAGGCCCCACTGCGGGTGCTGCCAGCGGACCAGGGCTTCGACTGCCTCGATGGTCTGGCCGGCGCCGTTGGCGAAGGTCAGCTTCGGCTGGAAGTGGACAACCAGTTGACGCTCCGCGATGGCTTGGCTCAGGCCCTGCTCGTTGACCGAGTTGTGGACTTGCGAGGTCTTACGCAGAAGCGCCTGCAAGCCGGGCACCATGATCGGCTTCTCCAGCATTCCCGACATCTGCAGCCCGTAGGCGTCACCGATCCGCTTGGCGGTGGCCAGTACCCGCGGGTCGACGCCGCTGGCGACCATGATCTGTGCCTGGCAGCGATCCTCGGCCAGATAGCGCAACAATTCGACGCCATCCGCCTCGGGCATCACCAGATCCAGGATGATGGCGGTCGGCGAAAACGACCGATAGGTGCGGCGGAAATCATCGGGCGTGGTGGTGATCCGCGCCTCGAACCCGACGCCTTCGGCCACCTCCTTGATAAACTCGCCGATTCCGGGCTCGTCGTCGATGACTAAAAGCCGATTCTGGTTCATAGTACCCCTCGCTCAATTATCCAGCACGTTGCGGACCTTATTGGCTAATTCATTTTTCTGGAATGGTTTGCTCAAGAGCTGGACATCTGCTTCTGCCATGCCGTCGCGCAGCACAGTGTGTTCGGTGTACCCTGACATGTAGAGGATTTTCATGTTCGGCCGGCGCTTGTGGACCTCGCGCGCGAGATCAGGGCCGCGCATGCCGCCCGGCATGATGACGTCGGTGAGCAATAGGTCGATATCGGGCTGCCGGTCTAGCAGCTTCAGCGCCGACGGCCCGTTGGGTGCTTCGATGACCTGGTAGCTCAGCTCCTCGAGCAGCGCCACCGTCGTCTGCCGCACCTCGGGGTCGTCCTCGACCACCAGGATCGTCTCCGGACCGCCGACCGCCGCCTCGGCGGCGTCGGGCGCGGCAGCCAAGGCGTCGTCGCCCTTGGCTTGCGGCAGGTACATCTTGATCACGGTGCCTTCACCCGGTTCGCTGTAGATCTTGATGTAACCGCCCAACTGCTTGACGAACCCGTAAACCATGCTAAGGCCGAGGCCAGTTCCCTTGCCAATCTCCTTGGTAGTGAAGAACGGTTCGAACGCGTGCTCGGCCACTTCGGCGGTCATGCCGTGGCCGGTGTCGCTGACCGCGATCATAACGAAATCGCCGGCAAGCGCGCCCGGGTTCTGCAGCACGTAGGTGCGGTCAAGGGTGACGTTGGCAGTCTCGATGGTCAGCAGACCGCCTTCGGACATGGCGTCGCGGGCGTTGATGGCAAGGTTGATGAGCGCATTCTCGAGTTGGGTGGCGTCGGTGCGGATCTGCCGCAGATCCTCCGCCAGCACGTTCTCGACCTTGATCGTTTCGCCGAGGATTCCCCGCAGCAGCGCGCCCATGCCGAACACCAGCTTGTTGATGTCGGTGGGCGCGGTCTCCAACATTTGACGGCGGGCGAAGGCGAGCAACCGGCCGGTCAGTTCGGCGCCGCGCTGTGCCGCGCCGGTCGACATCTGGACGTATTTCTTCAGCTTCACATCGTCGCCGACGCGCGGTTCCATCAGCTGCAGATTGCCGAGAACGATGGTCAGAAGATTGTTGAAGTCGTGAGCGACGCCGCCGGTGAGCTTTCCGAGTGCTTCCATCCGCTGCGCGCCCGCGAGTTGACGTTCCAGCATCCGCCGCTCGGTGATATCGGTCCACAACAGCGCCGTGCCGCCGTCATGGGTCTTGTATTCATCGACCGCCAGCCAGCGGCCGTCGGCGTACTGCTGCTCGTGGCTGGAGGGTGCATTGCGGTGGAATTGCATCCGTTCCGCCACGATTTCCTCGGGCGTCCCCATCGAGGCGTGGTAAAGGCCAGCCTTGGCCACGCCGCGGACGATGTCCTCAAATAGCATGCCCGGCCGCGTCAGATCGTCCAGTCTCGGGTCAAGCTTCCGGTAGCGCGTGTTGCACAGCACCAGCCGGTCGTCTCGGTCGAACAGGGCGAACCCGGCATCGATGCTCTCGACCGCGTCGTAAAGGTTCGCTTGCGCCCGCGCGGCAGCGGCTTCCGCCTCTTTCTCGGCGGTGACGTCGGTGCCGGTGCCGCGGTAACCCTTGAAGGTTCCGGCGGCGTCAAACAGCGGCTTGCCGCTAATGCGGATGGTTTTCACGCGGCCGTCCGGCAGCGACACCTGGTATTCGAAATCGCGGAAAGGCTTGTGGTGCGCGATTTCGTCCAGGTGCTGACGCCAACGCTCATCCCCGCGAGCGGCGCCGGCGAATTCGTCCCGGGTCTTGCCGATGATCTGGTTACTGGTCACGGGGAACAGCTCATAGAAGCGCTGCGACAGGAACGTGAAGCGCAGGTCCGGTCCCATATCCCAGAACCAGTCGCCGGCGCTTTCGGCAACGTCGCGGAAGCGGGCCTCGCTCTCCATCAGCGCCGCCTCGGCGCGCTTCAGTTCGCTGATATCGGTGAAGGTGAGCGCGGTACCGCCGTCAGGCGTGCGGGTTTCCTTCAGGATGTACCAATTGCCGTCGTTGAATTGGCGGATGATCGGGCCCGTCGGGTTGCGGTGCTGCGCCATCCGTTCGCGGATGAATTCCTCCTCGCGGCCAATCGCCTCGACGATCCGGCCTTTCTTCAGGTTGGCGCGGATGATGTCCTCGAACCGCGCGCCCTTTTCGAGGAACGCCTGAGCTTCCAGACTGATGTGCCGGAACACGTCGTTGATGGCGACCAGGCGGTCGTCGGCGTCGAACAGAGCGAATCCCTCCTGCATGCTCTCGATGGCGCCGCGTAGCCGCTTTTCGCCGGCAACCAGGGCTTCCTCCGCCAACTTCCGCTCGGTGATATCGGTGATGATGACGAAGATGCTGTCGTCGGGCATGCGAGTTTCGTTGGCGCGCAGCCACTTGTCGTCACGGCGGAGGTCGACCGGACCCTTCGGGTTGCGGTGCCTTTCCAGGCGCTCGCGGATGTAATCCTCCTCACGACCGCGGGCGGCCTTGACCGGCGCCCGCGCGACGATGGTCCGCAGCATCTCCTCGAACGTCGTGCCCGGCTTCAGCTTGTCGGCCATGATGACCATGAGCTCCCGGTAGCGGCTGTTGCAGAACACCAGCCGGTCGTCACGGTCGAACAGTGCGATGCCGACGGGCACGTTCTCGATCGCGAGGCTAAGCCGCTCGCGCGCCTTCTGTGCCCGCGAGCGCTCAGTGACGTCGATGATCGTCGTCTGGATCGCCGGAACGCCCCGCCACGTCAGCACGCGCGACGACGCCTGCAGGCGGACGATCGAGCCGTCGCGACGGATCCCGTCGAATTCATAGTCCCTGGCCACGCCCTCGTCCTTGAACCGGGCGGCGAACAATTCTTCGAGGCGATTCACCTCGTAGGGCGCGAAGATGACGCTCTGGTTTTCCTGCTCGAAAAACTCGGTGAACGAATCGAAGCCGAAGATGTCCAGCAGTGCCTGGTTGCCGAACAGGGGCTTGCCCGACTCGGCGCTGATCAAGATACCCTGGATTGAGCCCTCGATCAGGTTGCGGAATCGCCATTCGCTGTCCCTGAGCCTTTGTTCGGCCTGCTTGCGTTCGGTGATGTCGGTGATGATGGCGCCAATGGCGAAGGACTTTCCGTCCGGGCCGACGAGCGGGAACTTCGCCGTCATGGCGGCCCGCCGGACACCGTCGGGGAACTCGGTCTCGAACTCCCGCAGAGACGAAGAGCCGCTATCCTTGACGCGCCTCTCATGGTCAGCAATCTCGTCGGCGAAATCCCTGGGGAAGACGTCCTTTGCGGTCTTACCGGCGATGTCCTGGCCACCGGGATTGCACCAGTTGTGCCATTGCCGGTTGGCGACAAGATATCGCCCATTCAGGTCCTTGAGCACGATCGCCGCCGGCGAATTGTCGACGACGGCGCGGAACCGGGCTTCACTCTTCTTCAATGCCTCTTCGGCCTGCTTGCGTTCGGTAATATCGGTGGTAATGCCGCCGATGGCAACGCATCGACCGTTGGCATCGAAGATCGGGAACTTGTGAAGGATGATGGTATGGACGTTGCCGTCAGCGAATGGCATGTCGAGTTCGCGCATGATGGCGGTGCCGGATTCGACGACTTCGCGGTCGTGACGGGTAAACTGATCGGCAAATTTCTTCGGGAGGAAGTCGTAGCTCGTCTTACCCGTGACGTCCTTGCCATCGGGATTGAAATAGGTGTTGAACTGCTTGTTGGCGAGGAGGTAGCGCCCGCTCACGTCCTTCAGCAGCAGCGCCGACGGCAGGTTGTCGACGACCGCCCGGAAACGCGCCTCGCTCTCCCGCAATGCCTGTTCGGCGTGCCAACGCTCGGTGATGTCGGCGCCGGTGCCGCGATAGCCCTTGAAAATTCCCTTGGTGTCGAAGATCGGCATGCCGCTGACGCTGATGCGCAACGTCTTGCCGTCGGGGGTCGGAAGATCGTAGCAGAAATCCTTGAACGGCCTCCGCGCCTTCAGGTCCGCCAAGTGCCGCTGCCAGTGCTCGGCGCTGGTGTCCTCGCTGGTCACCTCCAGGCGCGTCTTGCCGATGATGGCGGAGTCCTTGTAGCCGGTGACCTCGAAGTTGCGCCCGGAGAAATAGGTGAAGCGCAGGTCTTCGTCCATTTCCCAGAACCAGTCCGAGGCCACCTCGGCGAAGTCCTTGAAGCGCTGCTCGCTCTGCTTCAACGCCTCTTCGGCCTGGAAAAGATCGGTGATGTTGATGAAGGTGACCGCGGTGCCACCCTCGGGCGTCTTCACCTCCTTGATCATGTACCAGTTGCCGTCGGCCATGCGCCGCAGGATCGGCCCCTTCGGCTTGCGATGGCGGGCCAGCCGTTCCTTGACGAATTCCTCTTCACGACCGATCGCCTCGATCAGCATGCCGCGCGCTACGTTGGCGCGCAGCACGTCTTCGTAGGTGCCGCCGTGCTCCATTATCTCCTGGGCGGCAGGATTGACGCGCTGATACTCGTCGTTAAGCGCCACCAGGCGGTCGTCGGCGTCGAACAGCGCGAACCCCTCCTGCAGGCTCTCGATGGCGCCACGCAGCCGATCCTCGCTGGTACGCAGCGCCGCTTCGGCGCGGCGGCGTTCGGTGATGTCCGTCTCGGTGACCACGACACCGCCGTCGGGAGTGCGACTCTCCTGGATCAGGAACACGGTCCCGTCCGTGAGGTGGCGGATGATCGTGCCTTGCGGATTGCGATGGCGCTCCATGCGCTCTCGGATATGCACTTCTTCGTTGCCGATGGCGTCGGCGTTCATGCCTTTCCTAATGTTTTCCCGCACCAAGTCCTCGAAACGCATGCCCGGCTTCAGTATATGC
>Ga0214471_10000339_pt1 | contig 41559 bp, 19 predicted proteins | sample RVTome_5_FD_207665 | JGI IMG/M metagenome (GOLD analysis project Ga0214471, IMG submission 207665) | Soil microbial communities from uranium-contaminated site in the Upper Colorado River Basin, Wyoming, United States - RVT142D155 | ecosystem: Environmental > Terrestrial > Soil > Contaminated >... | reverse complement strand
TTCCGGTTCCGGGATGCCGTGCGCGAACTGTCGCCCCGCGTGCTGGCGCAGTTGACGCGCGTGGACTACGACCGGCACCTGGCGCTGATCGCCGTGACCGGGCATGACGGCCGGGAGATCCAGATCGCCGTCGCGCGCTATGTCGTCGATGCCGACCGCCACCGCTGCGAGTTTGCGATCGCGGTTGCCGACGGCTGGCAGCGGAAAGGGATTGGCACGCGGATCATGGAAGCGCTCATGGCCGCCGCCCGCGCCGCCGGCATGCGCGAAATGTACGGAGAAATCCTGGCAGGCAACCGGAAGATGCTCGAGTTCGCGGCAAAACTCGGATTCCGGGCGCGCACCGACGAAAGCGATCCCGGTCTGCTGCGTGTCGAAAAGGCGCTTGGCTAGACGTGAGAAAACGCACATTCCCGCACCGGCATCACGATCCGGTGCGCTCCTGTTACTGGCCAGTGGTCATCGTGTTGTGGCACACTCGACCGGATGAATGACTTTCCCCAGCACGCCGTGATGTCGCGGCAGATCGAGCGCGTCGTAGCCCAGGTCGGGAGCATCATCCTCGGCAAGGAACGCCAGATCCGGCTCGCGATTACCTGTCTCCTCGCGCGCGGCCACCTGCTGATCGAGGACATTCCCGGGGTCGGCAAGACCATGATGGCGCACGCCCTTGCGACCTCCCTCGGCATGGGCTTTCAGCGCATCCAGTTCACCAGCGACCTGCTGCCCGCCGACATCATCGGCGTATCCGTCTACAACCGGGACACCGGCGGCTTCCAGTTCCACTCGGGGCCGATCTTCAGCCAGGTCGTGTTGGCCGACGAGGTCAATCGCGCGACACCCAAGGCGCAGAGCGCCCTCCTCGAGGCGATGGAGGAGCACCAGGTTACGACGGAAGGCGAGACGCGGCGCCTGCCCGAGCCGTTCTTCGTAATCGCGACGCAGAATCCCTCGTACCAGATCGGCACGTTCCCTTTGCCGGAATCGCAGCTCGACCGGTTCCTGATGCGCATCCAGCTCGGCTACCCCGACAGCGAGGCGGAGCGCGCGCTGCTGCAGGGGGAAAACCGCCGCGACCTGCTCGCAACTTTGAAGCCGGCAATGACGCCGCAGGAGTTGACGGACCTCCAGCACCGCGCGCAGCAGATCCACACCTCGAGCGCGCTCTTCGACTACGTCCAGGCGCTCACCGATCATACCCGCCGCGCTGCCGATTACGTCAACGGCCTGTCGCCGCGCGCGGCGCTGGCGCTCCTGCACGCCGCCCGCGCCTGGGCGCTGATGGCGGGGCGCCTGCACGTGCTGCCGGAGGACGTGCAGGCGGTGCTCCCCACCGTGGTCGGCCACCGCCTCGTTCCCGCCGGCGAGGTCACCCACGCCAACGGCGCCGATATCGCCGGCCAGCTGATCAAGCAGGTCGCCATCCCGTAAATCATCGATGTACGCGGCGCTCCGGAACCGCTTCTACACCTGGATCTTCCAGTGGCGCGGGCCCGAGGCCGGCGCGATCACGCTCGGCCAGCGCCGGATATTCATCCTGCCGACGCGCCAGGGACTGGTGTACGCCACGGTGCTGCTGGTCATGCTTGCCGGCTCGATCAACTATGCGCTCGGGCTCGGCTTCGTCCTCACCTTCCTGCTCGGCGCCCTCGGCGTCAACGCCATGATCCACACGTTCCGCAACCTCGCGAACCTGCGGATCACGGGCGGACGCACGCGACCGGTGTTCGCCGGGGACACCGCGTCGTTCACGATTCATCTCGAGAACCAGGGGGACACCGACCGCTATGCCATCGGTCTCACCCACGACCGCAGGCAGGTGTCCTTCGCTGACGTAATGGCGCGCTCCACGGTGCCCGCGACCGCCGGGGTCGCCGCGCCCCGCCGCGGCGTCCTGCGGCCGGGGCGGCTGACCCTTTTCACCCGCTTTCCGCTCGGTCTCTACTACTCCTGGGCGTACGTGGACCTCGACCTGCGCTGCATCGTATATCCCCGCCCCGCCGCCTCCGGGCTGCCGATGCCGCCCGCGGAATCCACCGCGGGGGTAGGCACCGAGCGCGGCCACGGCCAGGAGGACTTTTCGGGCATGCGCCAGTATCACCGGGGCGATTCGCCGCGCCATATTGCGTGGAAGGCAGCCGCACGCGACCAGGGCCTGCTCACCAAGCAGTTCACCGGACGCGCCGAGACCGAGCAGTGGTTCGATTGGGCGCAGCTGCCGCCGCAGATGGGGGTCGAGGAGCGCCTGTCGCACCTGGTGCGCTGGGTCCTCGATGCGCACGCCGCGGGGCTCGCGTACGGCCTGCGCGTGCCCGGCACGTCGGTGGAGCCCGCGGCGGGAGAAGCGCAACGCGAGCGCTGCCTCGAGACACTGGCTCTCTTCGAGCACAAATGACCGACCCGCGACAGCCTATTGCGTGGCGCCACGTGCGCTGGCTGCTGCTGTCGCTCCTGTTGGTGGCGGCACCTCACGCCCTCCACATGCCCGGCTGGAGCATCGCGCTGATGGCGATGCTCGCCGCCTGGCGCGCTTATGTCGGCTACGCGCGCCACGCGCTGCCCAATCGCTGGCTGCTGCTGATGATCGCGCTCGCCACCTCCGTCGGCGTCTTCGTGAACTACCGGACCGTTTTCGGGCGCGACGCGGGCGTGACCCTGCTGGTGATCATGCTCGGGCTGAAGCTGCTCGAGACGCGCACGCACCGTGACGCGATGCTGTTGAGCTTCCTCGGCTACTTCCTGGTCATCACCAATTTCCTGTATTCGCAGACCATCGCCACCGGACTCTACATGCTCGCGTGCACCGTGTTCGTGACCGCAACCATGATGAGTCTCAATTACGCCAGCACGGAGCCGCCGTTCCGCGCGCAGCTGCGCACCGCCGGCGTGCTGCTCGCGCAGTCAGTGCCGTTGATGCTGGTGCTCTTTCTCCTGTTCCCCCGCGTACCGGGCCCGCTGTGGGGCCTGCCGCGCGATGCGTTTGCGGGCGTGAGCGGCCTCTCCGACACCATGACGCCGGGCAGCCTTTCCAGCCTCGTCCTGTCGGACGCCGTGGCATTCCGGGTGCGGTTCGATGCCCAGATTCCCCGGGCCAAGGATCTCTACTGGCGCGGCCCCGTGATGTGGGATTTCGACGGCCGCACGTGGTCCGCGCAGTTCTTCGTCTATACCGCTCCCGGGATCGAGGCCGCGGGCGATCCGGTGGCCTACGAGGTGACGCTGGAGCCCCACAACCGGCGCTGGATGTTCGCGCTCGATCTGCCCGCCGTGGTGCCGCCCCGCTCCGTGGTCAGCACCGACTATCAGCTCTACTCCGTCCAGCCGGTCAACAACCGCCTGCGCTACGACATGACGTCGTTTCTCAACGCCCGCTTCGGCGAGGTCGAGAACAGCTTCGCCGTGCGCCGCGCGCTCCGGCTCCCGCCCCGATCCAACCCCCGCGCGCAGGAGATGGGACGCGCGCTGCGCCAGAAGCACGGCGACGACGAGGAAGGCATCATCGGTGAGATGCTTGGCATGTTCCGCAGGAACTTCGTCTACACGCTCGAGCCTCCGCTGCTCGGCGAGAATCCGGTGGACGAGTTCCTGTTCTCCACCCGCACCGGCTTCTGCGAGCACTACGCGTCCTCCTTCGCGGTGGTCATGCGGGCGGCAGGAATTCCTACCCGAATCGTGACCGGCTACCAGGGCGGGGAGGTCAACGCGCTTGGCAATTACCTGATCGTGCGCCAGGCCGACGCCCACGCCTGGACCGAGGTGTGGCTCCAGAACCGGGGATGGGTGCGGGTTGATCCCACTTTCGCCGTCGCGCCGGTGCGCGTGGACACCGGCATCTCCGCGGCCGTGCCGCGCACCGATTCCCTGCCGCTGATGGTGCGCACTCCCTACGAGTTCCTACGCCAGGCGCGGCTCGCCTGGGACTACATGGCGAACACCTGGAACCAGTGGGTGCTCGGCTACACGCCGGAGCGCCAGCGCTCGCTGCTCGCGCACGCGGGACTGGACGATGCGACGTGGGAGAAGCTCACCGCAATCCTGCTCGTCGTGGCCGGGGTCATCGTCGCCATGTTTACCGCGCTCGCGCTGCGCCGGCTGAAGTCGCGCGCGCGGGACCCGGTGACGATCGCGTATCGGAAGTACTGCGACAAGCTGCGCCGCGGCGGCCTCACGCGCGAAGCCGCCGAGGGCCCGGTCGATTATGCGTGCCGCGTCGAGCGGGTGCGGCCCGAGCTCACGCCCGCGGTCGAGGCCATCACGCGGCTCTACGTCGCCCTGCGCTACGGCGCGGAGACAGGCGCCGGCGCCCTGATCGAGCTGCAGCACCGCGTGAGGCAATTCAGCGCTTGAATTCCGGCTATGCCGGGGGCAGGAGTTTCAGCGGGTCCACCGGCTTGCCGAGACGGCGGATCTCGAAGTGCAGTCGCACCTGGTCGGTATCGGTTGAGCCCATCGCCGCGATTTTCTGGCCCTTCGCGACGTTCTGTCCTTCCTTCACCAGCAATTCGTTGTTGTGCGCGTACACGCTGAGGTAGGTGTTGTTGTGCTTGATCACGATGAGCTTGCCAAAGCCGCGGATGCCGGTGCCGCTGAAGATCACCCTGCCGGCGGCGCTGGCGAGCACCGGCTGTCCCAGCTTGCCCGCGATGCGGATGCCCCTCTGATTGGCGCTGTCGCTGAAGGTACCGACCACCTTCCCGCTCGCCGGCCAGCCCCAGGCGACGCTTTCCTCCCCGCCCGGTCCGGACGGCGCGCGCGGTTCGTCCCGCGGTGACGACTCGGGCTTGAGACTCGCCATCTGGGCGTACGTCTGGTCGGTATACGGCGCCCGCACCGCTCGCGGCTGGGACTTGATGCTGCCATCGCCCCCGGCGACGGGGGTTCCTTCGAGAGGCCGTCCCTGCACCACGGGAGCGGACATGAGGGGCACCGCCGTGGGCGCTGCGACTGCCGGCGGGCTCAAACGCAACTGCTGGCCGATGCTGATGACGCTCGTCGCCGTAACGTCGTTCCACTGCGCGAGCTCGCGGTAATCGAGCCCGTAGTCGAGAGCGATGCTGTAGAGCGTGTCGCCTTTCCTGACGGTATGGAATTCCGGCCGCGCATCGGTCGGCCGCGGCACGGGCTTCGCTGCCGTTGCGGGCTTTGCCGCGGCGGCCCGGGCTCCCGGCGCGCGTTCGACGACCGGGGCACCGGTCTTCACGGCACAGCCCGCGGCGACCACGGCGGCGATCGCGCTCAGCAGGGCATTTCTCGAAGTGCGGAGATTCACGATTCTCAGCCCACTCCCGATAGCAAGGGCACGAATACGACGGGATCCATCCGCCGTTCGACCGTGCCCCTGGCCGTGCGTTCGATGACAAACAGGTGCTGCTCGTGGTTGCGCGCGATGGGCAAGATCATTCTACCACCGACATTGAGCTGCTCGAGCAGGGCTTCCGGGGCGCGCGGCGCGGCCGCGGTCAGGATCACGGCGTCAAACGGCGCAACCTCGGGCATGCCGGCATGGCCGTCACCGTGCCGGAGGTGAACGTTGGTCACGCCGGCCTCGCGCAGGTTCCTGCGGGCCTTCCGGATGAGGGCGGCAAGCCGCTCCATCGAATAGACCTGCCGTGCGATCCGGCCGAGGACGGCGGTCTGATAGCCGCAGCCGGTGCCGATCTCCAGCACCTTGCCGAGCGCGCGGCCATTGCGCGCCAGCTCCGTCATGCGCGCCACCGTGTGGGGGCTCGAGATGGTCTGCCCGTAACCGAGCGGCAGCGCGATGTCCTCGTAGGCGCGGCTCGCCAGCGCCTCGTCCACGAATATGTGGCGCGGCAGCTCCCCCATGACGGCCAGCACCTTTTCGTCCCGGATGCCCTGCGCGCGCAGCCGCTCGACCATGCGCATCCGCGTGCGCGCCGAGGTCATCCCTATGCCTGGGGCCTTCGCCACGGCTCACCCGCCTGTCCTAAGCGAGCCTGTCCTGAGCATGTCGAAGGGACGAAGGAACGCCGCTCACTCGCCCGCAAGCCACACGCTGAGCGCTTCGAGCTGGGAATAGCGGGTGAGATCCATCTGCAGCGGCGTGATCGAGACGCGCTGGTTGGCAATCGCATGAAAATCGGTTCCGGCCCCCGCGTCCTGCGCGCCGCCGGCCGCGCCGATCCAGTAGACCTTCTCCCCGCGCGGCGTGGTGGTCTTCACCACCGGCTCCGCCTTGTGCCGCTTGCCGAGACGGGTCACCTGGAAGCCGCGCAGCTCGGCGTAGTCGACATCCGGCACGTTGACGTTGAGCAGGAACGGCTCGCCCGGTGCCTGCCGCTGGAGCCGGGTGACGAGCTCGACCGCGACGCGTCCGGCGGTCCGGAAATGGCCCGCGCTGTCGGTCACCAGCGAGATCGCGATCGACGGAATGCCGAGAAGGAAGCCTTCGGTCGCGGCTGCGACGGTGCCGGAATAGATCGTGTCGTCCCCCATGTTGGCGCCGTGATTGATGCCGGAAATCACGATGTCCGGGAGCTGCTTCAGCAGTCCGGTCACCGCCAGATGCACGCAGTCGGTGGGCGTGCCGTTGACGTGGTGGACCCGGCCCTGCGACCGGCGCACCGTCAGGGGGCGGTCGAGGGTGAGCGAGTTGCTGGCGCCGCTGCGATCGCGCTCCGGCGCGACCACCGTGACCTCCGCGAGCGGGGACAGCATCTCCGCGAGCAGCGTTATGCCCGGCGCGAAGTAACCGTCGTCGTTGCTGAGGAGAATGCGCATCGCGGCGCAAAAATTGTAGCACGCGCCGCACGCCGCCGCGTCCCGCTCAGAACGCGGCGATCGCGAATACCACGTCGATGAGGATGAGCCAGGTGAGGGAGCGCATGTAGCCCACGATTTGCGCCCGGGGGACGTCGTTCACGGTCTCGCCCGCATAGAGGCCGGCGAAGCACGCGATGGTGCCGATGACGAGCCCGAAGATCAGGGCCTTCACTCCTGAAAGCACGATGCCCAATGGCGACAACGCCTCCAGCATCAACTGCATCTGCTCGGCGAACGAGACGTTGAGCACCAGGGCGCTCGCGGCAAAGCCGCCCGCGACCGAGATGACCTGGTAATAGAAAGTGGCTACCAGCAGCGACACCGTGAGGGCCGCGATCCTGGGCAGGGCGAGGTAATCGCGCGGATCGATCCGCATTTGCTCGAGATGGCGCAGTTCCCCGCGCACCTTCATCAGCGCGAGCTCGGTGGAGATCACGCTCGCGCTGCGGCCGATCACGACCAGGGCCACGAGCAGCGGCGCCGCTTCCGTCACCAGCGCCCATCCCAGTATGTCGTAGAGAAAGCCGTTGTTGGCCCCAAGCAGAAGGGTCGCCCCGGGAACCGCCAGCCCGCCCACCGCGATGGCGATCAGGAAGATCGCCCGCGATCCCTGCACCCCCACGAAATAAACCTGGCGCAGGAACACCAGCCGCACCATGGGATTGCGCAGCAGGGCGATCCGTGACAGGCAGTGCCACAGCAAGAGCAGGTGACCACCCGGGATTGCCCGACCGGTGAATCGCGTATGCGTGACCCCCGGCGTCGAGGCTCCCACCGCCGAGTGCTCCACGATGCTGCTTGCCGCCGGCGATTCCATCGGCGCGCTCATTGGACACGCTCCAGGATGCGCGCGGCCGTCGCCTGCTGCCGCCGGTTGCCGGCGGCGCGGCTCACATCGAGCGCCCGCTGTGCATAGCCGCGGGCCGCCTGACGCTCGCCCCGCATCAACTCCATTTCGGCAAGCGCGATCAGGTCGAGCCCGATCTTGTAGGGCAATGCGAGCTGCTTGTCGACGGCGAGCGCCTGGTCGAGCTGTGCGATGGCCTCTGCGTGTCCGCCTTGTGCTGCGGCGGCGCGACCGCCTATGCGCAGCGCGTTTGCTTCCTCCTCCCGGCTCCCCTCGGCACGGCTCGCGGCGAGCGCCCGGGCCGCCAGCTCGCGCGACTCCCCCGCTGCCCCGCGTTCGAGCGCCAGCTGGGCGCGCAGCACGAGCAGCGCCGACTGGATCCGGCACGCCGGCGGCTTGCACTCTTGTTCCGCGCGATTCAGCCAGTTTGCGGCGGCATTCAGATCGCCCGTCTGCAGGGCCAGCGCCGCCCTGAGCCCTGCCGCCTGGGCGACCAGAGGCCTCTCGAACCGGTCGGGCGCAGCGAGCACCCGCTCGAGCACGCGCTGCGCGCCGTCGGTCTCGCCCAGCGCCTGCTGGACCGCCGCGAGGTTCAGCGCATTGACCCCGATGGAATGAAAGTCCTCGAACGATTCGGCGATGCGAAGCGCTTCACGGTAGAGCGCCTCGGCGCGCCTCAATTCGCCGCGGGCGACCGCGCGCTGCGCACGGTCATTCAAATCCAGCAGCCGCTCGCGCCGCAATTCGATGTCGCTCGGCGCCGGCGGCGCCGAGCCGCACGCAACGAGCCCGTGCGCGAGGCACAGCAGCAATGCGACACACGCCGCGCGCATGCTAACGGTCGCGCCCGCTGTCGGCCGGAACCGCCGTTACACCGCCCGCTCCGTCAAGCCGCAACAGCGATTCCCGCGGCGGTTGCACGAAGCTGTTCACCGGCCACGAGCGCTTTGCGCCGCGAACCACCTCGCTGGTGTCGGAGACCAGGGCGCCCGCCTCGGCGACCACGCCGGACATCTCTCCGGCCATCATCAGGCGCGCCGCCTCGCTGGCCGCACGGACATTTTCCAGGGTCTGCTCCAGCTTGGTGGTGATGCCGGGAACCGCCGCGTCCACTTTCTTGAGCGAGCTGTCGAGTAGAGCCAGGCTCGATCCCGCGTCCCGCAGCAGCTTGTCGGCGGTGCTGAAAACGCCGCTCACGACCGTCTCGCCCTGCTCGACCCGCTGGGTGGTCGTCTCGATCAATTTTTTCAGTTCGATGCTTGCATCGGCGAGCGAGCCCGCGGTCCGGTTCACGCTGCGTACGGCCTGGCGCAGATCACTGTCGGGCGCACTGAGATATGCGGTGATCTGCCGGATGTCGGTCACGATCGGCACCATCTGGTCGAGCAATGCCATCACCGCGTTCTCGACCGAAGGCTCGCGTTCGTAGCGCAGGAACGACTTGTCCAGGATCGGGCCGCGATTGCCCGACCCGGGACGGATCTCGAGCGCATTGCTGCCGATAATCGCTTCGCGGACGAGGCGAACGGTCGAGTCGGCGTCTATCATCGGCCCGTAATTCGCGTCGACCTTGAGCTCCACCGTTACGCGCAGGGGCTTGTTGATCGTGATGCTCTCGACCGAGCCCACCTTGAAGCCGACGAGCTTGACCGCCATGCCGTTGTTCAGGCCCTCGGCCGATTCCGCCGTGAAAAAGACCTGTATGTACTTGGTGAAGGCTCCCTGGTTGTAGGCGAGCAGCAAGACTGCCGCCACCAGCGATACGACCCCCAGTCCCAGAAAGATCCGCGATGCCAGCGTGATATCGCGCGCGCCTTCTCTCATCTCGGAAGCAAGTTTCATGGATGGCCTCTCACATGATGTATTGCTGGAAACACTGCACCTGACGGGCGGGAACATCGCTCAGCATCAGGTAGACGCTCGTGCCCGTCGGGTGGCGTGCGCGATAGGACGCATCGAGGGCGACCGCCCGCTCCATCTCCGTCCCGGTCAGGCCTTCGAGAAACCGGTAATAGACGAGTAGACCCGGCTCCAGGAGCAGGCAGCGCACGAAGCCCGCCAGGCGCTTCTCGAACGGCTCCAGCTCCCCCGGGTGCTTCCTGCACAGAGCTTCAGCGTGTTCGGCTGCGACCCCGCAGGCGCCAAAAGCCTCTATGACCCGCGTTTCCAGCTCCTCTTCGCGCGCGAGGCCAAAGTAAACCGCCGGCAGCGCGATGTTCTCCAGGACGTTGATGTTGCTCACCATGCCGCCGACGCCATGCGCCACCTGCGTTCCGGGAGCTTCGAGGAGTTCCTCCAGGAGCGCCTCGAGGCCGCCGGCGGTAGACGCCTCGATCACGTAGACCTGCCCGCAGCCGCGCTCGATCTCGCACGTGGCTCCGGATTCCGCGTTGCAGAGAACGAGTGTCGGCATGGTCGCGCCTCCTGCCCCCCGCGCGGCCTCCAGCAGCGCTTGCCCTAGTGCCGTTCCAACTTGTTTCGCCAAGCTCGGGCTGCTTCCCTGCCCGTGGCGTCTGGATTTACGGGACTCACTCGATTACCCGGGAATAGTTGGAACGGCACTAGCGCACGGCCGCAGGCTTCCCGGTCTGGCGGCCGTAGATGCGCTGGATCTTGCCGGTGGCGGCGTCGATCCGCAGCCGCTCGATGTTCTCGAGGTCGGTGCCGGTGACACGCAGGTAGCGGGTATTGACCGGGGTCGCCGTGGAGTGGAGCTCGCGCCCGTAGTAAACGCCGGCCTTGCCCGGGACGAGGCGATAGGGCTTGCCCGCCTTGAGCTTGGCGAAATCGGGGTCGGAACCGTCGTCCGTGCGCTCCCACAGCGTCATCTCGGTGTACTCGGCAACCTGGCCGTAGATCGCCCACGAGTCCCCGTGGTCGTGGGGATTGGATTTGCGCGCCTCGTCATAGCGGTAGGTCATGACCTCGAACCCCGTCGGGTCGATATGGATCCGCTTCAGCCCCTGCGGCTGGTCGTCACCGAAATTCTGCTTCACGAAGCCCGGGTCGATCAGCAGCTGCTCCATCTTGGTCTTCACCTTCTCGACCTGGGGGCGGCTGGAACCGGCTTTCAATATCTCGCGCGTATCGCGGGCGAAATCCTGGAGTGAGTAGCTCATCGAAATTTCCTCCTTCGAACGATGGCAGGGAACCGCGGTTGGCACCGTGACGATTATAGCAGCGGCATCACGCCGCGGGCGGCGCGAACGGCCGGTCGTGGGAGAGCGACGGCAGCAGGGAGCGCACCGCGTCCACCCGGCCAAGGTCGAGCTCGGCATGGATCACTGCCGGCGTTTCGCCGCCCTCGGCGATCACTTCGCCCCACGGATCCACCACCAGCGTGTGGCCGTAGGTCATGCGCCGTCCGGGATGGTCGCCGCACATGGCCGGTGCGATCACGAAGCACGCGTTCTCGATCGCCCGCGCCCTGAGCAGCGCGTGCCAGTGAGCGCCTCCGGTCTCGCGCTGGAACGAGGACGGAACCGCCAGCATGACGGCGCCGTGCTGCGCCAGCGTGCGGTAGAGGTGCGGGAAGCGCAGGTCGTAACACACCGTCATGCCGAGCGCGCCCCAGGGCGTCCCGGCGACGACCGCGCGCTCGCCCGGCCGGTAGGCGCTCGACTCGCGGATCACCGTGCCGCTCGGCAGGGTGGCGTCGAACATGTGGATCTTGTCGTAGGCGGCTGCCACCTCTCCCCGGTCCGAGATCAGCAGCGAGCGGTTGAACATGCGGCCGTCGTCGCTCTTCAGCGTAAGCGATCCGACCAGCTGCCACGCCCCGAGCTCGCGCGAGAGCGCGGTCAACGCGGATAGCGCGGGCTCTCCGCTTGCATCGAGCGCTTTCTCACGCATCGTGCGCCCGCTGCCGTCCATCATCAGGACGTACTCGGGCGAGAAGATGAATCGGGCGCCGCCCGCCGCCGCCTCGCGCGCCATCGCGGTGAGCGCCGCGAGATTGACGGCGAAATCGTTGCCGGAATGGGTCTGGAGACAGGCGATGCGGACCGTGCTGCCCACGGCGTCACTTCTGGCGCAGTCCCGCTTCCCTGACCACCCTATCCCATCGCGCGTGGTCGGATTTGATCAGCGCCTGGAACGCCGCCGGGCTGGTCGGCTCCGGATCGAGCCCGAGATCCTGCAGCTGGGCCTGCACTTCGCGCATATTGAGCACCGCGACGGCTTCCTTGTGGATGCGGTCCACGGCGGCGGTCGGCGTCCGCGCCGGGAATACCAGGCCGAGCCACCCGCTCGCCTCGAAGCCGGGATAGCCCGACTCGGCGACCGTCGGCACGTCGGGAAGCGCGGACGAGCGCTTTGCGCTCGTGACGCCCAGCGCGCGCAGCCGACCCGACCGCACGTGCGGCGTCTGCGTCGATATCAACGAAAAAATGGCGTCGACGTGCCCCGCGATAGCGTCGCTCACCGCGGGTCCGCCCCCTTTGTACGGCACGTGGTTGAGCTTGATGCCCGCCGTGATCCAGAGCAGCTCGGACGCAAGATGCGCGATGCTGCCGCGGCCCGGTGAGGCGTAGTTGATAGCGTCGGGCCGCTTCTTCGCCAGCGCCACGAACTGCTTCATGGTGCGGGCCGGCATGGACGGATGGACCGACAGCAGGCCCGTCACCACCACGGCCTGCGTAACCGGCGCGAAATCATTGATGGGATCGAACGGGACCTTCTCGAGCAGTGCCGGGCTCATCGCGAATGATGCGACCGATGCCAGCAGCAGCGTGTAGCCGTCGGGCGCGGCGCGCGCGGCCAGCGCCGTGCCGATATTGCCCGCCGCGCCGGCGCGGTTCTCGACGACCAGCGGTTGCCCCAACCGCGGGCTCATTCGCGTCGCCATGGCGCGCGCCACCAGATCGTTGGCGCCACCCGGCGGGTAACCGACGATCAGCCGGATCGGCTTGACCGGATAAGCTTCTGCGGCCCAGGCATCCCGCTGAACGGCTGCCGCGACCACAATGCCCGCGATGAAAGCAGCAATGGCGATGCTTTGCGTATGGCGTCTTGACATGGGTTCCCTCCTCGTTCGATGGCGGCGTTCCGGTGCGGAACCGCCCGGCCGCGTCCCGCCTTTCCGCGTATTTTCACATGTTTGAATTTCCAATGCCACGACTTATCATGCGGGATCACCCCGGCGCACGGCGACCTGAAAACTCATGTCCGAAGTCACGTTGAACCAGGCCGATCGCATCATCGACGCCATACTCGCGCGCGGGCGGGAGCTCGATTGCCGCCCCTTGAGCGTGGCGGTCACCGATCCCGGCGCGCACGTCAAGGCATTCAAGAAGGAAGACGGGTCCGCGATGATGCGGTTCGAGATGGCGCTAGGGAAGGCCTACGCCGCGCTCGCGCTCGGGCGCTCCTCCAGCCTGGTGCGCATCCGCACCGAAGAGCGGCCGCTGTTCATGAACTACCTGATCAACGCGTCGGGCGGCAAAATCTTTCCGGAAGGCGGCGGCGTGCTGATCCGCGACGCACACGGTGAAGTCATCGGGGCGGTCGGCGTCACCGGCGATACCCAGGAGCGCGACGAAGAACTCGCCGTTCACGGCATCCGCGCCGCGGGACTCCTGACCGACGCCGACTGCGTGCACCTGGGCAAGCACGTACGTCTCTCGAACAAGTGATGCGCGCGGGATCGCGGATCGCCCGGTGGCCTCTAATCCTGGCTGGCACCGGCGCGTTTCTCCATGCCTCAACGGACGTGGTTGCGGCCGAGTACGACTGCATGATCGAGGCGCGGCAGGCCATCGAAATCCGCAGCCCGGTGGAAGCGATGATCGAGTCGGTGCGGGTGAAGCGCGGGGACTCGGTGACGAAGGGCCAGGTCCTGGTCACGCTCGAGTCCGGCCCGGAGCGCGCCGCGTTCGCGCTCGCGCAGTCGCGTGCTCAGGCGGTGGGCGAGATCAGGGCTGCAAGGGCGCGGGTGGACATCACGCTGAAAAAACTGAACCGCGCCGAGGAGCTGGTCAAGCAGAACTTCATTTCGGTCAATGCGCGCGACGAGGCGGAGGCCGAGCATAAGCTTGCGACCGAGGAGTTCAGACGCGCGCTGGAAAACCAGAAGATCGCATACCACGAAGCCAAACGCGCTGCCGAGGTGCTCGCAATGCGGACCATCCGCAGCCCGTTCTCGGGCGTCGTGGTCGAGGTGCTGCTGAAGCCGGGAGAGTTCGGCGCGATCACCTTCAAGGACCCGATCCTCAAGCTCGCCGAGATCGACCCCCTGCACGTCGAGGTCATACTCCCGGTGAGCCTCTACGGCAAGGTGAGGCCCGGGCAGCGCGCGACGGTCATGCCGGAAGCGCCGGTCGGCGGGCGCTACGACACCGTGGTCAAGATCGTCGACCGGGTGGTGGACGCGGCGAGCGGGACGTTCGGTGTGCGCCTCGAACTACCGAACAGGAACGGCGCCCTTCCCGCTGGCGTACGCTGCAAGGTGCAGTTTCGTTGACGCCAGTCCGGGTGCAACGCACCGGGCAACGCCTGTCCACTCCTCAATCGGGCGATGAGCCCGGGCGCGGGAGACTACCGCTGCGGCGTGGGCCCTTCGACGTTCAGCGCGCCGAAGCGCTTCTCGTACTCCTTCACCACTCCATCGAGCAGCATCATCAGCCGCTTCGCGGCATACGGGCTGACGATGATGCGGTCGGTCAACTGGATCGTGACTTCCTTCTGGCCGCGGTTCCAGGCCTGGTTGACGCCGAAGAGCATCACCACTTCCTCGCGCGTGCTCGTCACGTTGCACACGTTCGCGTAGGAGCTCTTCATGTTGGCGTCGTCCCACTTGATGCGCATGCCCTCCGCACTGGTTGCCGCCGCCGCCGTTTCCGGGGCCTTGCTCTGAGCCATCGCTATCTCCTGACCACGTTGTTGAGAATTGTTACTACTCGGGCCGCCATTTAAGCACAGCTATCCCGAGTCCCGCCATAGCAGAATTCACCCGTCTCCCGCGTCCACCGCCCTCTTGCACAGGACCGTGCACGCCCCCTCCCCCGCGGGTCTCCCCGGGACGCGCCTATTCGCCCCGCCCCGCAAACGCGAGCACGTCCCCGAGGTAGTCGTCGAGGTCGAGCAGGTCGCGCCGCGCCCTCGAATGGGTTAGTTCGGCGCGCCATTGCGCCACGCGGAACGCGATGCGGCCGAGGCGCCCCGGGACTGGGTCCCTCCTGCGCAGCCGGCCGGCAGCCAGCGGGAAGAAGGATTCCACCAGGTCGTCCTCGATCGCGAGGATCGCCTCGCAGCTCCCCGGGTCACCCTGCCGACCGCCACGGCCGAAGAGCTGGCGGTCAATGCGCCCGGAGTCATGCAACTCCGTCGCGATCACGTGCAGCCCGCCCCTCTCGGCCACTCCCGGCGCAAGCTTGATGTCGGTTCCCCGCCCCGCCATGTTCGTCGCCACCGTGACACAGCCCGGCTCGCCGGCTTGCGCGATGATCTGGGCTTCGTCGCGGTCCTGGCGCGCATTGAGCAGGCGATACGGCACGTGCGCCGCATCGAGCAGCGAGGCCAGATGCTCGGAGGCTTCCACGGAACGCGTTCCTACCAGCACCGGCCGCCTCGCCATCCGGTGCTTCTCGATGCTGTCGACGACAGCCCGCCATCGCGACTCGGAGCTGCCATGGATCCGGTCCCGGTAGCGCGATCTTCGCACCGGCCTGTGTGTGGGGATGCGCGCCACCCGCAGGCCATAGACGGCCCACAACTCGCTTGCCACTTCGCTTGCGGTTCCGGTCATCCCCGCCAGGTGCACGTAGCGTCGGAAGAAGCGCTGGTAGGAAATCCGCGCGAGCGTCTCCCGGCGCCCGGTCATTTCGCAATCTTCCTTGATCTCGATCAGCTGGTGCAGGCCCTGCTCCCAAGAGCGGTCGGGCATCAGGCGCCCGGTGAACTCGTCGATGATGACGACCTTGCCATCGCGCACGAGGTAGTGCTTGTCGCGCTTGAAAGTATGCAAGGCGCTCAACGCCTGGCGCACCAGCTGTTCGCGCCGGCGCGGCCCTCTCCATACACCGGTCAGCGACTGGGCGAGCTTTTCGAGCTTGCGGCCGCCGCTGTCGGTGATGTCGATGCCATCATCGCGGACCTGAAAGTCCGCATCCGAGAGCTGCCGCGCCAGATCCAGCGCCCGGCGATGGATACCTTCCTCCTGGCTGTGATCGGCCTCCGCCGACAGAATGAGTGGCGTTCGCGCCTCGTCTATGAGGACGCTGTCGGCCTCGTCGACGATCGCAAACTGCAACCCCCGCAGCAGAAGCCGGCCTCGCGCACCCGCGCCGGTCAGCGCCTCAAGCCGCATGGCAATCGCCCGCGGCTTGCCGCCCAGCACCATGCGGTCACGCAGGTAGTCGAACGCAATTTCCTTGTTGCTGCAATAGGTGACATCGCAATTGTAGGCGGCGCGCCGCGCGTCGGGATCCATGCCGCCCTTGATGCAGCCGACGCTGAGCCCGAGTGCTTCGTAGATCGGGCGCATCCACTCCGTGTCCCGCTCCGCCAGGTAGTCATTGACCGTGATCACATGGACGGCACGCCCGCTGAGGGCCGCGGTCGCCGCCGCGAGTGTCGCCGTGAGCGTCTTGCCTTCACCGGTTTCCATCTCGGCGATCATGCCATTCAACAGCGCCCAGCCGCCGACGAGCTGCACGTCGAAGTGGCGCAGGCCGATCGTGCGCGAGGCGGATTCGCGAACCAGCGCAAATGCTTCGCCAGCAAGCGCCGGATCGGTGTATCCGTGCCGTTTGAGCCGCGCCCGCAGAGCGGCTGCGCGCGAACGGAGTTCTGCATTCGACAGCGATCCCAGGCCGGCTGCAGAGGCATTGCTGGTCTCCACGATCCGCCCGAGGCGGCGGCCACCGGTGCTGGCGCTGCCGGTGAAATAGCGCAGGGTCGTCAGCAGGCGTTCGAGCGTCCCTTCGCGCGGCTCATCGCGCTCCGGGTAGGGGGAGCCGCCGGAAACAGACGCGGCGATCGTCATCAGACCGTGAACTGCTTCATGAAAAGCTGCCGGATGCTTCGATAGATGCGCCAGGCGAGCGGCTCCCAGCCATGCTCGAACCGGACGTAGACGTGCTCGCCAAGGACGAAGGCCTGCGCTCCAGGCAAGTCCAGCTCGAACTGGAACCATGTGCCGAGCGCCTTCGGATCCCGCGGGTCGCCGCCCGGACTGACCGGCACCTGGCCGCCGCCGATGCTCGACATCGCGAGGTTGGGAAGCTTGTCGCTCGCGGCGGGCACCTCGCGCCGTATCGACGCCTCGAAGGTGTCGTACGTGCGCGCGGACCGCTTGACCCTAACTCGTTCGGTTCGCGTTCTCACGAGGCCGACGTCGTCATGCGAAACCAGCACCAGCGCCGTCACCGTGGCGTCCGGCACCACATAGCCGATCTGCTGGCCCTTGCGCACGAAGCGGTCGGGCAGGTCCTGTATTGCCACCGCCGGCACGAAGGTGCCGGTCGCCGGGCTCATGATCGTCAACTCCGCGGCGAGCTGGCGCGCGTGCTCCAGCTCAGCCTTCGTCGACCTGATGGCCTCCCGCGTCAGCTCCCAGCGCACGCGATCCACCCTCAACTCCGCCTGGGCGCGCGCCTCGAGCATCCGGAGCTGCGACTCCAGCACGCGCACGCGCGTGACGAGCACGCGGTTTTCCGACACTATCAGCGGGCTGCCCTTGCTCACCCTCGCGCCCGCCTCGGCCGGGACCTTTCGAATGAAACCATCGGCTCCGGCGCGCACGTGCGCGCCGTCGGGCGCCCAGATCACGCCTTCGGCCCGCGTCCACAGCGGGAAGGGGACGAGGAACAGCAATACCACGACCACGCCCGCGATCGTGCCCGTGACCGCGAGCGCGCGCACGCGGTGGCGGCGCAGCTTCGGGTGCAGTACCAGGTACTGGATCCCTTTGACCAGAGGAACAACAAAGGACGTGACCGCCACCCACAGCGCCAGCACGACGCCGATTACGAGGTATTCGCTGGCGACAAACACCGCGATCGCGATCATCAGGAACGTGCGATAGAGGAAGGAAGCGATCGCGAAAAACACGTACCAGCGGCGCTCACCCCTGCTCGCCTCGAACTCCGGCAGTTGCAGCCCGAACAACCGTGTTTCGGCCAGGCGGCCGAGGTACTGGTTCGCGCGTGCGCGCAGGTTCGGGATCTGCGTCAGGTCGGCCAGCATGTAGTAGCCGTCGAACCGCAGCAGCGGGTTGGCGTTGAACAGCACGGTGGATATGCCGGCGATGAGCATGACGTCGAAAAGAATCGCGCGCGTGATGCCCGGCTCGACTTCGAGCCAGAGAAACAGCGCCAGGGAAGCGACGAACAGCTCGACCACCATTCCCGCGGCCCCGACAACCACGCGCCGCTGCGGTTCCCGGAAGGCTGAGGCGGCCGAGGCGTCCACGTAGGGAATGGGCATCAGCACGAGAATCATGATCCCCATCTCGTGGACCTCGCCGCCCCAGGCTTTGGTGGCGCACGCGTGGCCGAACTCGTGCAGGAGCTTCAGCGCCGGAAAAGTCAGCCACATGAGCAACAGGTTCTGCGGCGCGAGAACGCGGTCGGTTACGTTCTCCGTCAGCTCCGACCAATGCACCGCCGCAGCAGCTATCGCTACGCCCACGACCACGCACCACACGATTGCGCCGGCCCAGCCGAACAGCGGCCGATACCATGGCAGCCAGCGCTCGAGCAGCCGGTCGGGGTCGAAGAGAGGAATGCGGATGGAAAGCGGGGAAAGCAGATATTGAAGCCAGATCCGGCGCTTGCTGCGTTGCGCCCTGCGCAGCAATTCGGCGACGTCCGGTGTCACTTCCGACTGGAGCACCTCCGCCGCATGCAGCTGCCCGAGCAGCCGGATCATCTCGTCCTGGGTGGGCGCATCGTCCCCGAACTTCGTCGTCGCGCTGTCCCAGATCTCCTGGACCGGGCGGCGGCCGTCCATCAGGCCAATCACATAATGCGATACCGCATTGAAGCGGTGCATGCGGCGTGATACCCGGTCCTCGAGGACGTACCAGAGCTCGCCGCGGTAGTGATGGCGGTGAATGCGGACGTGGCTGCGCAGCCGCGGCCTCAGCGCCGCCACGCGGTACCAGGAGGTGCTGTGCAGGTCGGTGGACATGCGGGCGGATCGCCGGGTAGTCAGATCACGGCAACCGGGACCACAGCCACAGCCGTACCCAGTCGGTCAGGGTGTGCGTCCAGATCCAGATCAGCTTGCGCTGGTCCACGTGGATCTTGGCCACCCCTTCCATCCCCGGCCGCAGGCGGAGGTCACGGTGCTCCAGCGCGGCCTCGACCCGGAAGAAATTGACGCCCTCCTTGGCGGTGTTGACCGAGGTAATCTTGCTAATCGTGAAGCCGAAGCGCTCCCCCGGCATGGACGCGACCGCCAGCTCGCCGCGCTGCGCGAGCGCGACGTGTGCGATGTCGCGCTCGTCCACCCGCAAGGCAATGCGATAGCCGTCGAGCGGCGCGATCTCGAACAGCACCTGGCCCCGTTCCACCGGCGATCCCAGGCTCTGCGAAAGGTCGCCACTGACGATCACGCCGTCGAACGGCGCCACCATTTCGACGCGTGCCAGCTGCTCTTCCACGAGGGCGAGCTGCGCTTCGCTCTGCGCGAGTTGGGCGCCCACGATCTCGGCCTGGGCGCGGTCGTGCTTCGCCAGCGCCTCTCGATGCTGCCTTACATGCTGTTCGCGCTGGCTCGAAAGCTTGGCGCGCTCGAGCCTCAAGTCGCGATCGTCGAAGCGGCCGATGACCTGCCCTGCCTTCACCGTGTCCCCGGCCCGCAGGGGTGCCTGCTTTACGTAGCCATTGAATGGGGCGCTGATCGCGCGCTGCACAGCGCCCTCTACCGTCGAGGCGGCCGAGACGCGGAAGTCACCCGTCGCAAAGGCGAGAAACAGCGCGACGGCGGCAACTCCGGCTGCGACGAGCTTGAACTGGGCGTGCCTGGGGCCGAACAGCCGCTGCCAGATGTCACGCGCCGCCTCCCCGGCGCGCTCGGGCAGGCTCAACTCGCTGCGAATCTTGAGCTCGACGATCGGCCCTGCCAGGGCGGCGACCGCCTCGCAGATTTCCAGAGTGGGCACGTCGAACCGGTGGCCGGCCGCTCGTTCCAGTGTAAGCGCCCCCACGACGCGGCCGTTGCTCGTGAGGGGGAGGGTCGCGGCGCTCCCGCCTTCCGATTCCCGGAGCAGCACCTGGTGGGCGTGGGACACCACCGGGAGATTCTCCCTTTCGGGCGGAAAGACGACGGTTTCGCCCTGGTCGATCGCTTCCTCCATCGCCTCGGCGACCGCCCGCATGAGGTTGGCGCGCCGCTCGAATTGCGCGGAGTGGGAAACGGCGCGGATCTTGACGCGACGGCCCCTGAACACGCCGAGCGCCGCGCGGTCGCATCCCAGGCGCGCCGCCAGCTCGGTCGTGAACGCGGCGCAGGCCTGGTCCAGGCCCGGATGTTCCAGAAGCGTCGCGATCAGCCCCAGCGCGAGCTTGAGCCGCTGCGTGACGGCCTCCACGGGATCGGCGTGCCGGCGCAGCACCACTTCCAGCCAGGCCGACCCCCATTGCAGGTCGCGCATGGCCGCCTGCAACTGAGCCTCGGGCCGCCAGTCGATGTCGATCCCGACGACGCCGCGCATTTCGCCATCCAGCCGCACCGGGTACGCCAGCTGGTAGCGCGGCCCGCGCGCCTCGGGGTCCGCGGGCTGCTCCTGCGGCTGAACGATTCCCCGTCCCTCCTTGAGCGCGCGCTCGCTCAAATCCGCGAAGTGCAGGCGGTCACGCGGGTTCTCGGGATAGAAAGCGACCGGGACGAACGATTGGGTGCCCGGCTTTTGCAGGATCACTACGCCATCGGATACCCCGCCGATGGTATGGCACTGAATGATCAGCCAGCCGTTGCAGAACTCCTCGGGGGTCTGGGCCTGGGCGAATTGCTTCCATGCCTGCTCGGGCGCCCCGCGCGGCGCGGCCTCGGCCACGTGGAGGTGGCTGCGGAGCTCGTGGATCTCGGACTTCACTTGGCCAAGGTTGCAGGCAAATCAATATCTTACTACCGCCGCCCGAGGCGGAAACAGGGCATTTGCGCACGCCACGGCCGGTCCCGAGCGGCCGGTCGCGCGGTCCTGCCTTAACGGTGGGTCTTACTGGGCTTCTTCAGGAAACCGAAGTCGGAAAGGTTCGGCTGCCCCCCGCCTCGGTTCGTGCCCGACTTGCCACACGACAGGACCGGCGACGCCAAGCCCTTGAAGGAATCGTTCCAATCGATCATTTGATTCTTCGCCGGGGCCTCCCGGGAACCGTGCGAGGCCTTGTGGTCCTTCACCTTCGCGCTCTCGGATGTGTGAGTCTTGCTGCTGTCCCGGGCGAGGACCCAATCTCCGGAATCGCCGGAGTCGGCCACCGCGGCGGCGTGCCGCGCGCCGGTGCTGCCATCCTTACCGGGCGCCACGCCATCCACGGAGAACAAGGCAAATCTTGCGCCGAGAAGCCTGAGGACATCGCTTCCGTCATCGATCCAGTGATCGAAGAGGGCGTCGATCTTGTCCTGCATGTTGTCGGCCAGGCCGCGCGCCAGATCCGACCAGTTGTCGTTGCCGTAGTCCGTGGTCGAAATCCATCCGCTCAGTGCGGCCGCGCTGCCGTCGCTGCTTGTTGCAGCTGCGAGTTGGACGCTGCCGGAGCCCGCGGGCACGCTGACGACCATGCCATCGCTGAACGCCACCTGCTCGACGCTCACCAGCGTGTCGGTTCCGTCGATCGTGCCGAGATCCTCCGGCCGGATCACGCCCATCGCGCTGCGCTGCCGCGTCTGGGCGATCTGCTCGGCGCTCAACGCAGTGCCGTAGAACGCCACCTCGTCGATGCGCCCGTCGAAGGGATCGGTGATCCGGAGCCGCGACAGGTCGCCGCTGTCGTTCGTGTTGGTGCTGTTGCTGCCGCCGATCACGATCGGCTGCCGGTTGCCGGTGAGCCCGCCGGTGTAGCTGTTCGATCCGACCAGCATGCCGTCGAGATAGAGCTTCATCCCCGCCGGGCCGAAGGTGAACGTGAGCTGGTACCAGCGGTCGGAGCGGACCGGGTTATTGAACGCGGTGCCGTTGGTGTCGATCGTGCGCGTGCCGCTTCCATTTTCCAGCTTCACCTTAAGATCGCGGTTGTCGATCCAGATGAGAAGCTGGCCCGTGCCGTTGCCGTTGCGGTCCTTGGCGAAGAGTGCCTGCTTTTCACCGGCGTCGTCGGTTCTGAACCAGAGCTGGATCGTGCCCTGGGCGACTTCGAACATGGCATCGTGCGCGACCGCGATGTACTCGCGCGTGGTGTCATGGAAGTCGGCGCTGGTTTTCGCGCCGAAGGGCGCGAGCGAAGCGGGCGGCCCGGCGTCGTCGAGATCCGGATTGGGCCCAAAGAACCTGCCGTTCTGCGGAGCGCCGGCGGTGTCTCCGATGAACGAGCCGCTGGTTTCGTTCAGGCTCCAGTAGGCGATCGGCGCGATCCGGTCGACCACCGCGGTGTCGGTGTCCGCGCCGCCGTCGAGGATGTCCTGCCCCGCTCCGCCGATGAGCTTGTCATTGCCGCTTCCACCCAGCAGCACGTCGGTTCCAGGGCCGCCGCGCAGGGTGTCGTTGCCCGGGCCGCCCTCAATCAGGTCATTGCCCGACCCGCCGGTCAACAGGTCATTGCCATCGCCGCCGATGAGCCACATGTCGCCGCTGGAGGAAGCGGCATCCACCGTATCGTTGCCCGCACCCGCGTCGACTTTGGCCGGGATGCTCAGGTCCTCCAAGCTGACCGTGTCGTCCCCGCCAAGCGCATTGATCAGGATCGAATCCGCGCCGGTAAGGAGGCTGATCGCGCCGTTGACGTTGAAGGTCACCGTCCCGCCTGCCTGGCCGATTTCGATCGTGTCATTGCCGGTAGTTCCGCTCAGGAGCCCGGTGATCGGCGCCTCGCTCACCACGGTGTTGCTGCCTGCGCCAGCATCGATCAGCAGCTCGTAACCGGGCGCGCCGGTGACGACGATCGTGTTGCTGCCCGCGCCGGCCTGGATCGTCACCGTGCCGCCGGCGCCGGGATTCACGAAGTTCACCGATTCACTCGACGGGCTCGATACGACCGTCCGTGTGCCGCCCACGGCCACGTTGATCGTGTCGTCGCCCCCGCCGAACGCGAAGACGCGGTTGGCGACGAGCAGGTCGTCCTGGATTGGCTCGAGGTTCGAGTAGGTGATGAGCTTGCCGTCCACGCTCACCGTGCCGGAGCCCGGCCCTGTGGCAGTGTGCACGACAGAGCCGACCGCGCCGCCGGTAAGAATCAGCGTGTCAAAATCATCCGGTTCCCCGCCGTCGTAATTGATGCCTGCCGTCGGGATGGGGTCGCCGCCCGAGAAATCGAAGCTCAGGCTGTCGTCGTCCGACGATCCGATGACGAAGACGCCTTCCGGCAGCGTAGCGAGCGAGCGGACGAACACGAGTTCTCCGTTCAGGTAGCCCTCGAGGTCATCGTCGTTGCGCACTAGCCGGAAGGTGTCCGGGCTGCCGTCGTCCGCCTGCGGGCCGGCGTTGATGCGCTCGTTCTCGTTCACTCGGACACTGATCGTTTCCTCATCGAACAGCGCCGGGCTGCCGTTGTCGGTGACGCGGAACGTGACTTCGTATTCGTGCGGCCCATCCGCTTCGCGCGGCGTCCAGCTGAAGGTCCGCGTGGTGGGATCGAAGGTGGCGTCGCCTGGCAGTCCCTCGGCGCTGAAGGTCAGCGCGTTGGCGGGCAGGTCCGCATCGGTCGCGCTGATGGTGAACGTAAGCAAGTCTTCCTCGGTCACCACGCGATCGCCGATCGGCGCGAACATCGGGGCGACGTTTACCTCGCTCACCATGACGGTGATCGTCTCCTCGTCGAACAACGCGGGCGTGCCATTGTCCGTGACGCGGATCGTGATCTCGTACACTGCCGGGCCCTGCGCCTCGCTCGGCGTCCAGCTAAACACCCCGGTCGTCGCGTCGATCGCGGCGCCCTCGGGCGCACCGAGCAGGCTGAAGAACAGCGTATTGGCCGGGAGGTCCGCATCGGTCGCCATCGCGGTGAAGCTCAGCGTGGTTTGCTCGTCGACGGTGCGCGCGCCGATCGGGGCCAGCACCGGAGCGAGGTTCACCTCGTTGACCGTGATGGCGATCGTCTCCTCGTCGAACAACGCGGGCGTGCCGTTGTCCGTGACGCGGATCGTGATCTCGTACACTGCCGGGCCCTGCGTCTCGCTCGGCGTCCAGCTAAACACCCCGGTCGTCGCGTCGATCGCGGCGCCCTCAGGCGCAACGAGCAGGCCGAAGGCGAGCGTGTCGGGCGGAAGGTCGACGTCGGTGGCGAACGCCTGGAAGCTCAACAGCTCGCCTTCGTCCGCCGACTGGTCGCCGATCGGCGCCAGCACCGGTGCGTCGTTAACCGGTGCAACGTTGATCTCGACGATCGCGATTGCCGACTGGCCTCCATCCTGATCGTCGGCGCGATAAGTGAAGCTGTCAAAGCCGTTGAAGTCGGCATCCGGCTGGTACGAGAACGAGCCGTCGGCGTGGAGGTCGAGCGCGCCGTGCAGCGGCTCGGCGACGAGCACTGCGTGCAACGTGTCCGCCGGCACGTCCGTGTCGTTCCCCAGCACGCCCGGCGCCGCCGCTTGCAGGACCTCGTCCTCGTCGACGGAGTAGGTGTCACCCTGCGCCAGCGGCGCGACGTTCTCGACGGTGACTAGCCAGGTCCCGGTATCGAATGCTCCCTCGCTGTCGGTCACGGTGACGAGGACCTCGAACGCGGCGTTGTCGCCGTAGACGTGCGAGGCGCTCACCACGCCGGTGCCCGCGTCGATTGCGCCCGCCACGACGGTGCCGTCGCCGAAGTCGACGGTGGCAGTGTGCGTGTCCGCCGCGCTGTTGTCCGTGAAGAAGGTGAGCGGCAGCGCGAACAGCACGCCTTCCTGCGCGATCGCCTCGCCGCCAACGGTCACGACCGGAGGCGCATTGCCGACGCTCACGATCAGGGTGTCGGTCCCGCCCCCGCCGTCGTCATCGTTCACCACGATCTCGGCCACATAGGAACCCCGGGCGCCATAGAGATGGCTTCCGCTCACGGTGCGCGCGACCGGGTCGATGATCCCGGGGCTCACGGTGCCGTCGCCCCAGTTGATGGTCGCGGTGTGCGAATCGAGCAAGCCCGGGTCGGCGTAGCTCGCGACGATCGTGGCGAAGCTGCCCTCCTCCACGAAGCGGTCGGAGCCTGCGTCCACCGTCGGCGCGACGTTGAGCACCGTGACCTGCGCTCCGTCCGTGCCTGCGCCGCCGTCGTCATCGGTGACCGTCAGGACCGCCTGGAATACGCCGTCGTCGAGGTACGCGTGGTCCGCGCCGACCGTTCCGCTCATGCCCTCGATGCTTCCCGGCGGACCGAACGGCGCTTCCGTCACGACGGCGCCGCTGGTCGTGCCGTCGCCCCAGTTGACGCCGGCGACATGGGTATCGGCCGTGCCCGGATCGGTGAACGTGGCGCCGTTCAGGCTGAAGATCTCGCCCTCGAGGATCACGCCGCCGGGGCCGGCGTCGACCACCGGGTTCGCATTGTCGATGAGGACCGACAGGAGGAGCACGTGAGTCGCCACGCCGCCGTCGTCGTCGACCAGCGTGAAAGTGACCCCGTATTCGCCGTCGTCGGCGTAGACGTGGCTGCCGTGCAGCGTGCCGATCAGGCCCGGGAGCGCCCCGGGCGGTCCGAACGGCGTTTCGTCGATCACCAGCGTTTCGGTCGCGGTGCCATCGCCCCAGTTGACCGTGCCGGCGTGCGTGTCGAGCGTTCCGCGATCGAGGAACTCGATATTCGCGAGCGCGAACACCTGGCCTTCCACGCCGCTGCGCGGGCCGCTCCCCAGGATCTCGGGCGCGACGTTCGCCACCGTGACCAGGAACGAATCGGATTGCGAGGCGTCCTCGTCGTCGCTCACGGTGACGGTCACCGTATAGATGCCGTTGTCCGCGTAGACGTGGCTCCCCAGGGCGAATCCAGCCATGCCGGAGATCGATCCCGGCGGGCCGAACGGGACCTCGCTCGCGCTCCCGTTCTGCAGCGCCGTGCCGTCGCCCCAGTCGATGGTGACGGCATGCGTGTCCGCGGTGCCGGCATCTGTGTAGGCCACCGCCGCCGACCCCGGCGTCGTCAACTCGAGGAGCGCGCCTTCGGTCGTAAGCCGGTCCGGTCCCGCGTCGACCACCGGCGCCGCGTTGTCGACGGTAATCGCGAGCAGGTCCTCGCCAACCCCGCCGTCGTCGTCGGTGACGCGGACGGTCACGACATACGTCCCGTTGTCCGCGTAGACGTGGCCACCCGCGATCGCGAAGCCGCCCCCGGGAAGCGCCATGATCGTGCCGGCGCTCGACGTCGTATCGCCCCAGTGGATCGTCACGGCATGGGTGTCGTTTGCGCCCGGATCGGTGAACTGCGCGCCCGACAGCTCGACCACCTGGCCCTCGACCGTGGCGCGATCGATTCCGGCGCCCATGGTGGGGGCGACGTTGTGCGCGGTGACGATCACGCTGTCCGGGAACGCCGTCAGCCCGCGGAAGGTGTCCGTTACCGTCAACCTGACCGTGTACGTGCCGTTGTCGAACGGCACGAAGCTGAACGTCGCATCGGTGCTGTCGGCGATGATCTGGCCATTGCCGGCTTCCACTTCCCAGAGATAGGTGAGCACCGCGTCGGGCACGGGAACGACGACCGGCGCGAAGCTCACCGTGTCGCCCTCGTCAACGTCGAAGTCCTCGCCCAGATCGAAGTCGGCGATGCGCACGTTGCCGAAATCGACGCCCTCCACGATCTGCCCCTCGACCTGGAACGCCACCGGCCGCGTGCCGACCGTGCCGCCGCCGCCGGGCACCGGGTTAGTGATCGAGGCCCAGCCTGGGAACGGCGCTTCGGCGACGCTGTACGAGCGGTCGGCGCCGCTCGCGACCTGCAATCCGCCGAAGCCGAGACCGCCGGCAACCGTTGCGTCGAGCAGTTGCTCGGTCAGGAAGGCATCGCCGAAGAACTCGACGACGCGCTGGCTGGTGGTGCGCGTGCTGATCGCGAGCTCGAGCGAGCGGTCGGCGCCGGCGGTGGTCCCCGCAAACCGGATGCGTTCGCCCTGCAGCTGAGCGACGACCCGGTCATCGAGGTCGGCGCCCGCGAGGAGCGCGTTGAGGTCCCCCACCAGATCGGCCGGCGTGAGGTTGTCCTGCGTCATCTCGGGCGTGAGCAGCAGGACCTTCTGCACCTCGTCGTCGACGCGCAGCCGCAGGGTCAGCTCGCTGCGCGTGACGACGCGATCCTCCCCGACCTCGGTGAAGGAGACGTCGTGAAGCCCGCCCGCCGCGTTGGTCGTGAAGCTCGCGGCTAGCAGCACGTCCGGCGCCGTCGTACTCTGCGCATCGGCAAAGCCCAGCGCCGAGAAGCTCAGGAACGCGTCCGAGAACAGCTCCCGCACCGAGCCGTCGCCGAGGGTGATGCGCTCGGAGAGCAGGAACTCGGTCTGGGCCCCCACGAACAGGAATTCGTCGCTGACCGGATTGCCGGCGAGTGCCCGATCGAGCACCTCGAGCGTGAGCCGCGCCGCCTGCGCGTCGACCCCCGCCATGAGCACGTTCGCGAGCCCGGCCGCGGCGAACTGCGCGTTGAGATCGCCGGCGAGGTCGGCGAGCGTCAGGTTGTCCGCCGTCATGGCCGGCGTGAGGGCGAACGTCGCGGCATGGAACGCGCCGTCGTCGGTCCGGGCGACCACGGCGAACTCGGCGTCGGCGCGATCGACCACGTCGAGAATCGCCGCCGCCGACTCCACGGTCTGGACCGCGCCGCCGCTCGCCGGGATGGCTTCATTGGAAACCAGCACCGGCGGGATCAGCGGCGTCGCCGCGATGAACGGCAGGTCGCGGAACGCGTAGTCGCCGTTCGCGTCGGTGTAGGTGATGGGCTCGCCAGCGTCGAGCGTCCCGTCGTTGTCGAAGTCGACGAAGAGCTGGACGCCTTCCACCACCGGCTCGCCCGGGTCGCGCACGCCGTCGAAGTCGAGGTCGTTCCACTTGGAGCCGTAGATCGCCACCGGGTCCCAGGTGAAATCGAAGCTCATCACGTCGCCGCGCCCGCGATGGTCGCCCGGCGTGCCGGTGGCGTCGGACGCGAACACCGTGATGCGCGCGGTCCCGCCCACTCCAGAGGGCACGATGAAGAGCTGGTTGCCCTGCACGCTCACCGCGACGTCGGGGTCGCTGCTCTCGGCGGTAAGCGTGATGCGGTCGAAGTCGGAATCGGCGACGTCGATGTGCAGCGGGCCGCGGAAGCGATCGGGCGCTTCGGTGCCGCTCGGCAGGACGCCGTTGAAGGTCAATCCCGGCAGGTTCCTGGGCGAGGAATCGGGCGCCGCGAACGCCGTGACGTCGTCCAGGCGCCAGTAAGCCACCAGCCCGTTTTCCTCCCCGGTCAGCCGGCTCTCAATGCCGGCGAGGATGTCGGCATCGCTGCGCGCGTGGTCCCACACGCGGAAGTCCGACATGCGGCCCTTGAAGAAGGCGCCGCTGCCGAGGTTGGTGCTGTCGGTCGCGCCGAGCGCGTAGACCTGCAGATTCGCCGGGCTGGCCTCGAAAGCGGCCAGGCGATCGCCTAGCACCGCGACCGTCGACTTGACGCCGTCGAGGAACCCGTCGAGGCGGTTCGCCGTTCCGTCGTAGCGCAGCACCACGTGGTGCCAGTTGTTGAAATCCACCGTGCCGAGCGTGATCGGCGCCAGGTTGAACACGCGGATCCGGACCTGGCCGTTGGCGAGCACCTCGACCTGGCTGTCGTGGAAGCCGGTATTGATCGCGGCCTGGCCCAGCTCGCTGACGACCACGCCGGCGGACTTCGGGTTGAACCACAGCTCGAGCGTGACCGAGTCGTCCGTGAAGAACGGCCGCAGGTTCTGCGAGCGGATGAAATCGTTGACGCCGTCGAAGGCGACCGTCGGGCCGCTCAGGCCTTCGGGCGCGGTGCCGCCGAGCTGGCCGTGGTTCGCGTTCGGGCTTGCGTCGAGGACCTTGAACCCGGAGATCTCGTTGAGGCGCCACAGGCCCGCGAGCCCGGCCTCGCCGCCGGTCAACACCTTCGCCATGTCGTGGCGGAGGTCGGGCTGGCTGCGCGCGCTGCTCCACAGGCGCACCTCGTCGATCGCGCCGTTGAACGGCGCGTTGGCGGAACTGGTCTCGAAAGTCTGCCCGATGAGCAGCGGCTTGTCGGTGACGAAGGCATCGCTCGGGCGCACGAATCCCGATGCGATCAGCTCGCCGTTGAGGTAGGCGTCGAGGCGTCCGCTGTCGCGGTCCATCACGCCGGCGAAGTGGTACCACTGGCCCACCCGGATCGAGCCGTTCGGCGTGTTGACGAAATCCTGGAAGGTGCCGTCCGCGGAAGTGAAGTGCAGGTAGCCGGCGGAGTTGACCCACAGCGAGAGAGCGCGGTGCGCCGACCCGGTGCCGTCGGATTTCTGCACGAGCGGCATCCACGTGTTGCCGAAGGCGTCCACGCGGAACCTGACTTCGAGTGTCAGCTCGCGCTCGAAGTGGAGGGAATCGGCGTGCGCGATCTCGACGAAGTCGTTGACGCCGTTCAGATCGAGCGCGGTCGTGGTATCGCCCTGCTGGGTGATCTGGGTGATCCGGGGCGCGTTGTCCGCGCCGGTCGATACGGTCACGCCGGCGGACTGGAGCGCGGGCACGAAGAGATCGTGCGCGCGATCGTTCAACGGGTTGCCGTTCAGCGTCAGCTGCTTCAGGTTCGGCAGCACGGGATCGACCTTGACGAGCCGCACCGCATCCACGGCGGTGAGCCCCGCGGTTGCCTCCTTCACCAGGACTTCGATGTCGGGCGCATCGGGCCCGACAGTGATGACGCCGAGGCTCTGCCACGGCCGGCCGCCGAAGCTTTCCCCCGCCGGCGCCAGGGTCTGGTTCACGTCCACGGTCAACCCCGGGGGCCGCACGAACAGGACCTGGCCATCCTCGAGGCTCTCGACCGAGGCGAGGAAATTCACGGCGTTCTGCTGCGCCGTGACCGTGAAGAATTCGGTGTTCTCGGGGATCAGCAGCGCGTAGACGCCGCCGGCCTCGAGCGCCGAGAGCACATCCGGCGTGCCGTCGCCGCCGAACTGGGTCAGCGTGAGGAAGCCGCCCTGCAGCAACGCGACCGGCTGCTCCAGATCGCCGACCACCAGGCGCGGAGACAGGACGGCCTGGTCCGTGAGGTTGGCGAGCAGCAGCAGATCGTAGCCGCCGAACGCCTCCATCAATCCGGGGATGCCGCCATCGACCCGGATCAGCGCGAGCGGAGCGCCCTCGGGCGCCGCGTCGAAGACCTGGCTGCCGAGCAGCGCGGCCGCGCCGATATCGAGCACCCCGTAGGCCGCCGCGCCGCCCTTCAGGCCGGGGAGCAGCGGCGTGGACGTCGTGCCCGGGCCCTCGATAAAGGGATTCAGCTCGGTGGGGCCGGTGAAGAACTGCTCGCTCGCGAGCACCAGATCCTGGAGCGTCGCGAGGTCGAAGAACTCGAAGCTGCCCGCGTTGGATGCGAGCACGAAGCGGCCGGTGGCGCCGTTGTTTCCGAAGAAGCCGCCGAAGCCGCCCGCGCCGCCGCGCGCGTCGATGCGCGCGTTGTCGGTCGTGACGACCGAGCCCGAAAGCTTGATCGTGCCGCCCGCGCCGCCGCCGCCGAGTCCGCCCAGGCCGCCGAAACCGCCGGTGCCACCGGTCCCGCCCGCTGCGCCCGCGCCACCGCGGCCGCCTGCAGCCGCGCCCGCGCCTCCGCCCGCCTGCCCGAATGCGCCCGAGCTGCCCGCCGAGCCGGCGGTGCCCGCGCTGCCGGGAGCGCCCGCTTGCGACACGAAATCGAACGACCCGGTGCCGCCGCTCGCATTGAACTGCGTGTTCTCGATGACGATCCGGCCGCGCGTCAGGATTTCCATGGCGCCGCCGCCGGCGCCGCCCTTGCCGCCGGTGCCGCCCGCGCCGGCCGAGCCGCCGACGCCACCGGTGCCGCCGCTTCCACCGTTGCCGCCCCGGCCGCCGGTGGTGAAGAAACCGCCCGCCCCGCCGCCGCCGCCACCGCCGCCGGACCCGCCGCTGCCGGCGCCGCCGCCTCCCCCGCCACCGCCGCCGCCCGCTCCGGCGCCGCCGCCGCCGCCGGATATTTCGGCGCTGACCACGTCATTACGGCCGGCGCCGCCGGTCCCGCCCAGGCTGCCCGAGCCGCCGAAGGCACCGGTGTTGCTCGATCCATTGCCACCAGTGCCGCTGTTCGACGATCCGCCGCCGCCCCCGGACCGTCCCAGGCCGCCACCGCCTGCCGCTCCGCTCACTCCGCCAACGCCGGCAATTCCGCCGCTTCCCGGATTGTTGAAGCCCGCGCTGCCCGCAGCCCCCGGCGCCCCCGTCCCGCCCGAGCCGCCGGACACGCCGGACCCGCTGGCAAGACCACCGCCTCCCGGGAAGCCGTTGAAGATGAATCCGCCGGATCCGCCGCCGCCGCCACCACCACCGCCACCGCCGCCGCTGATGATCCCAAGAGTCGGATGGAAGAACAGGAAGTTGAACCCGCCGCCGCCGCCGAAGCCGCCGGCGCCGCCCGTGCCCTCCTCACCCCCGCCCGGCCCGGGTTGATCGTTCACGGCGGACAGGTTGAACACCGCGTTCGCGTCGATGAAGACATCGTCCGCCACCACGAGGGAAAGCGGCCGGCTGCCGACGACGTTGATCGTGACGCCGGGAATATGCAGGTCGCCTTTGCCGGGGGCGCCGATCACGAAGCGCGCCTTGCCGTCGATCGTGATCTCGGCTTCGAACGGCGTCCCGAAGAAGGTGCCCGCATCGCCGTCGTCCCCGCTGATCGTGAGATCGGTGGTGTTGATCGTGACGGTGCCGATTCCCGCGACCGGAGCGGCAGGCGCCGGCGCCAATCCGCCGTTGAAGAGCGTGAGCCCCGGCACGATCGCGGAGGTGTCGGACCCGCCGACCTCGTAAGTGACCGCATCCGGGCGGCTGCCGCTTTCGGTCCAGGTGACCAGCACCTCGTAGTTGCCCGGCGCGAGCTCCTCGAACGTCCAGCTTGCCGAGGACCCTTCCCCGACGCCGTCGGTGAAGTGGTAGTCGCCTTCGAACGCCCCGGCAACCGGGTACAGGTTGGTATACCAGCTGCTCACCGCGGTGAATTCGGGATCCCCGTCGTCCACCAGGCGCTGCCGGGCGAGCTCCTGGATGTCGGCGATGCGGTTGCCCTCGAGGCGCAGGATCTCGAGCTCGGCGAGGTTGAACAGCGGCCGGATGTCCTCGATGAGGTTGTCCTTCAGGCTCAGGATCTTGAGGTCGTGCTGCGCGATCGCGCCGTCCTCGTTGAGCCCCGCGAAGGCTGTGAGGTCGGCGAGCGCGGTGCTCGGGAACAGCACGTCCTGCGGCACGATCTGCTTCGGCCCGTGCACCGGGTCGTATTTCAGCCTGACGCCGGCGCCGCCAGTGTTCTCGAAATAGCGCAGCTCGACGTCGTGGAAGCCTTTCGCCAGGTTGAGCGGAGCGCTCGCCCGCTCCTGCATCCCGTGCAATCCGTCGTTCGTGGAGATCCGCTCGAGTCCGTCGATGAAGAGCCGGCTGCCGTCGTCGCTCTCGATGTAGAAGGTGACCGGACCGGCGTCCTCGAGGTAGATCTTGCCCTGCCAGATCACGAGGAAGCCGTCCTCGAGCCCGCTGCCGTCGAAGGCGCCGGCGGTCGAGTCGAAATCCACGTTGGGATCGACGCGCACGGTGACCAGGCTCGCGGCTCTGGCAAGCGCCTCGGCAACGCTGTCCACGGGGTTCGCGACCAGATCGCCGCTCAGTGCGAAATAGAAGCCGGTCAGGCCGCGCGTGTTGTCGAGCGACAGGAAATCGAGCCCGCGCTCCACACCGAAGGGAGTCGGCCAGCTCAATTGCGGGATCTGGGCGAGGATGGCGCCGGTCTGCGCGCCGTCGAAGGACAGGCGGTCGAGCGCGGTGAGCTCCTCGAGCGCCGAGAGGTCCGTGAGCAGGTTGAAGTCGAGCAGCAGGTTCTCGAGCTGCGCGAGCCCCACCGGGAATCCACGGGCGTCCCCGCTCGAGACCGTGGCGGGGGTGAGCCTGCCGAGCTCGCCGTCGGCGATCTGGTTGCCGGCGAGGTTCACCGTCTGGGCGTTGATCGCGAACTCGAGGCCCGTGAGATTGCGGATCCCGAGGCCGGCGGCGTCGAGCATCATGATCTCCGCGAGATCGCTCGCGAGGATGCGCTCGCGGAAGTTGTCGCCCATGGCGAGCGTCTTGTGCGTGGGCAGGAAGCCGTCGTCCGCGTGTATCAGCGGAATGGGGTTGCCCGCCGCATCAAGCCGATAGGACTGGGTCACCGGGATGCCGAGCGCCTCGGCGATCGCCACGCGCAGCGCCGGATCGACGATCGAGATCGCCGCGTCGACCGGCGGGCCTTCGGGCGGAATCGTGCTGCGCTCGCTGTCGTCGGGCGCGGTGCGCTTCTCACCGGCCGGCTCGTCGAGATCGCGGACCTCGAGCAGCTCGGCGACGAAGTCGTCGCGCCCGCTGTCGCCGCGCAGCCGGTCGAGCCCGCCGCTGCCGACGATGAGGTCGTCGCCGTCCTCGCCGGAGATGCGATCTCGGTCCGCGATCGGGTGCGTGTAGCCCTGGATCGGCGCATCCACCGCGATCTCGAACGGGATCGCGGAGGTCACGGCACCGCCCGCGTTGTACACGCGCAGGTAGTAGGTCCCCGCCTCGGTCGCCCGCAGGTCGATGGTGGGCTTTCCGGTCTCGATGACGGTGCCGTCGCCCGCCAGCAGGTCCGCCACCAGCCCGGGCTGCTGCGAGGTGACCTCGAGCCCCGTGCGCCCGCCCTTGAGGATCCCGGCCAGCTCGAGCGTCACCGGCTTCTCGCCCGCGGGATTCTCCACGCGCACGGTGAGGCGGGTGTCGCCGCGCGCGACCGCATCCTTCACCGCCTGCGTGATGTCCACTTCCACCGGCTCGGCCCCGATCTCGAGCGTGCGCGTGAGGACGGTCGGCGCGTTGAGATCGGCGTTGTTGACGCGATGGTCGCCCTCGCCCGCGACGACGCGGACCTCCAGCGGCGCCTTCGGCGGGATGATCTGCAGGAACTCCTCCGTCCCGGCCTGCGTGCCGTCGGTGACCCACAGGCGGTTGTTCGCGCGGAAGTAGAGCTTGTCTCCCGCGGCGCTGAGCAGGCCGGGTACCGCATTGCCCAGCTGGATCTGGCTCGTCCCCGCCAGCGTGCCGTCGGTGATCCAGAGCTTGTTGTCGGCGACGAAGAAGAGCCGCGGCCCGGCCGCGGTGTTGACCACCGTGAACTGGCCGGGCGACGAGGAGCCGCTCCCCGCGACGATGTCGCGCACCAGCGACGTGCCGCCCGTCGTGCCGTTGCTGCGCCACAGCTCGCGGCCCGAGCCGTCCGTGGCCGAGAAGAACACCTGGCCGCCGGCGGTCGTGAGTCCCTCCGGCGAGGAGCTGGTGATGGTGCCGGGGATGAAGAAGAACGGCGGGAAGCTGAACGCGGTGGTGTCGGGCGTGCCGATGTTCCGCACCAGGCTCGAGCTCAGGTCGTCGCCCAGGATGGCCTGCCACAGCTCGCGCCCGTTGAGGACGGTCGTCGTGCTGCTGTTCTGCGCCGTCGTATTGTCGTTGGCGGCGAAGAGCACCTTGTCGCCCAGGGCCGCGAGCGCGCCCGCATTGGAGGCCCCGCCGGGCACGTTCGAGAGCTGCAGGAAGCTCGCGCCGTCGAAGCTGAAGACCTCGCGATCGGTTCCCGTGCCCACCCGCGCGGTGAACACCAGCGTGCCCCCGGCGTTGATGAGCCCGCTGGGCGAGTTGAAGTTCTGCGCGGCGGTGATCGGCGACAGCGCGCCGTCGACCACGCGATGCAGGGCGCGGCCGGCCGCTCCGGTGCCGTCGGGATCCGCGGTGAAGTAGAGCACGCCGTTGACGTCCACGAGGTCGGCCGGCGAGCTGCTTGCCGCGCCGGCCGCCACGGTGATCTCGGACACCGCGCCGTCCTCGAGCTTCCACAGCTCGTTGCCGCCCGCGGGAGTCGAGGTCGTGAAGAACAGCCGGTCGCCCACGCGCGCGCTGCTCGATCCGTCCTCGATGCCCACGACCTCCGCACCGTCGATCGTGAACCTCAGGATCGAGGAGCCGGTGGCCGCGATCTTCAGCTTCTGGATCGTCGGATCCGCGGCGTCGGTCTGCACGCTCACGGCGACCGGGTTGCCGGCAATCCCGTTGGCGGCCAGCGCGCCGTTGATCGCCGTCTGAATTTCGCCCGCGAGATCGGACAGGAGGAGATTGTCGGCGGTGACGAGGGTGCCGAGCGCGAGGTCGAGTGCGAGCGTCGTGCCGGTGGCGGTCAGCACCTCGACCGAGAAACCAAGCTCCGCCGGCAGCTGGCCGTCCGCGGGCGCGGCGGCAGCCGCCTCCAGCGTGACGCTGCGAACCGACGAGCTGCCGTCGACGAAACCGAGGACGGCGGGTCCCGTATCGCCGTGCACGGTGAGCGCGATGATCCCCGGCTCGACAACGGAGAAGCGGAGGATCCCGTTCTCCACCCCGACCACGACCGCACCGGTGGCGAAGCCGCTGGCCACGAGCTGCGCGTCGAGCACATCCTGGAGCTGGCCGGCGAGGTCATCGGCCGCGTCGTTACCCGCGGTCGCGCTGGCGGCGAGTATCAGGTTCAGGGTGGCCACCGAGCCGCCGACGGTCGTGACGTCGAGCGCAAGCTCGAGGTCCTCCGCAAGCTCGAACGCCGCGGGCGCCGTGGCAGCCGCCAGCACGACGGAGGGCTGCGAGGCCTGGACCGGATTGCCGCCGGCGAGGAATCCCAGTTCCGCTGCGCTCTTGACGGTGAGCCGCACGATGTCGGCTTCGGCCGCGGCGAGGGTGAAGCGCTCGCCGTCGTGGGTGGCGACGACGTCGCCCGCGAGCTCGTCCGTGAGCGCCGCCGCAAGTGCTGCCTGGAGCTGAACGAACAGCTCCTCGTCGGTCACGTTATGGCGGAAATCGTCGCGCGCGATCGTGATCTCCCGCGCGTCGAGCATGCCGTTCCCCCGCAGGATCTCCAGCGCGAAGCGGTAGTCGATGTCCGGAACGCCGTCGGCGGGACCGGACGCGCCCGCCGCCATCTCGGCGCGCCCGAGCTGGGTCGTGAACTGCTGCGGGGCGCCCGCGACGTCGGCGACTTTCACCGTGCCCGCCGCCGTGCCGTCCGACTTCCAGAGCTCGGTGCCGGACGCGGTGGCGTTGGCGGTGAAGTAGAGCGTGCCTCCGAGATCGACGAGGTTGAGAGGCAGCGACCCGACGATGCCGGGAACGATGTCCGCGACGAGCCGGATCTGCTCCTCGCCCGCGGGCTTCACCCACAGCTCGACGCCCTTGGCCGAGTCGAAGGCGCTGAAGAAGAGCTGGCCGCCGGAGAACTGGATGTCCTGGATGCTGAACGGCGCGAGGATCGGGTCGGCCGCGGCCGGCGCGTCGAGCACGAGCCGCGCGGAGCCGATCCCGTTCGCCCCGCCCGCCAGCTCGAGCAGCCGCCCGAGGTCGAACTCGAGGACGACGCCCGTGGTGACGAGCGCCTCGATCGAGTAGGTGCGCGTGGGGAAGGTGGTGGCGTTGACGGGCGCCAGCGTGCGGCCGACCTCGACGTTCTGGGCCGAACCCTGGCCGGCGCCGAACCAGCGCACGACGTCGCCGCCGAAATCGAAGGAGATCGCGCCGCCGTTGTCGGCGCTCGCCGTGCCGTCCTTCCAGCCGAGGAAGTAGCCCGGGCCGACCGCGTCGCTGCCCGATGCGAGCCCGAACTCGAACGACTGCGAGGCGTCGGACGCGATCCGGCGCGCGGTGCCGATGCCCGTGATCTGGAACTTCCCGTCGCCCGCGTCCTTGAAGAGGACCGGCGTGACGAACCGGTCGTCGGCGGCGGTGGCGGGGCTGTCGCTGAACGGCCCGCTGGTGAGCGCCCAGCGCGTGATGCGCCCCGATTGCGTGAAGGCATCCCCCATGAAGAGGCTGCCGACGGCGCCGTCGAAGGTCGAGCGCTGGACGAGGGTATTGCCGACGCGCTGCGCCGTGTTGGCAGTGAGCGCGTCCGTTCCCGGCGCAATCGGGGCGATGAAGCCGTCGAGCGCGCCCGGCGCGACCCGGATCGCGTTGCCCGGCATGCCGTCGCCGAGCGTGGTGAATCGATACCAGAGGTCGTCCTGCCCGGGAAGCAGGGTGAAGAGCGGCTCGTCCTCGCCCGGCGCGTCGCGGAACACCTCCGCCCGTCCGGTCCCGTTGTCAACGAGGAAATTGCCCGCGCCGGTGAAGGTGCGGTTCGCGATCTCCTCGGCGTCCGGCGGCAGGCTCGAGCGCGCGGAAGCCCCGTAGATCACGTACACCTTGCCCGCGGACGGCAGCAGGTCGGTCGAGAACACGTCTGCGCCCGGCGCGCCGACCACCAGGTCGTCGAGATGATCGCCGTCGAGGTCGAACGCCGGCGTCGCGGGCAGCACCCCGAGATTGTCGAAGTCGAAATCGCTCGTGACCGTCGCGTCCGCCTCGGTCAGGGCAAGCGCGCCGCCCTTCGCCACCACGTCGAAGAACACCGCGACCTGGCCGCTTTCGACCTGGTCGAGTATGGTGCCCGTTCCGGTTAGCAGCGTGAGCCGCAGCGGCTCGCCCACCGCGAGGTCCATCCTGCCGTCGCCGTCGAAGTCCCCGGCGGTAGCGTGCAGCGCGCCGCCGAAGGTGAAGCCCTCGGGCAGCTCGCTGCGCACTTCCCGGCTCACGATGATCTCGGCGCTCTCCGGCAGCCGTTCCGCGGCCGGCGGCCCGAAGTCCGCCTGGCCGAAGAACACGAACAGGCCCCCTTCCCGCGAGGTGTCGCCCTGGCCCACGCGCCGCGCCTCCGCGGTGCTGCCGACCGCGAAGTCGTCGTAGCCGTCGCGGTTCAAGTCGCCGAGCGCGGAGAGGCTGCCGCCGATCGAGAAGTCCTGCACGATCAGCTCGCTCTCGGTGCCCAGGTTGATCTGGGAGTCGATCGCGACCGCCGCGCCCCCGGGGCCGGAGAGCGCGCTGCGGCCGGTGACCAGGTAGGCGCGCCCGACGTTGGGATTGCTCGTCGTCAGCGTGCCTTCCCCCGCGCCGCCGGCCGCCGGGAACACGATGTAGCCGGGATCCATCAGCAGCAGGTCGTCGAGCCCGTCGCCCGTGACGTCTCCCGCGACGATTGCCTGCACCTGCGGCAGCGGGCGGGCCGCGTTCGCTTCGGCCGTCGCCGTGCCGCCGAGCATCTGCAGCGCCTCCTGCTGCCGGCTGGTGAGATCCGGCGTGATCACGGCGAGCTTGCCCGCAGCGCTCGCTCCGTCGATCAGCGCCGCGCTTCCCCAGAGGGTGCCGCCGTCGATGATGAAGCCCTGGTTGCCCTGCTGGGTGATGTTGCCCAGCGCATCGACGCTGATCGCCGCGCGCCGGACCATCGCCAGGTCCGCGCGGCCGTTGTCGTCCCAGTTGAGCACCGCGAACGAGGCGCCCGCGTCCGCAAAGCCTGCTCCCGTTCCCAGCCGCACCCGCACGCGCTCGTTCTCGGCGGGCAGCGAGCTGATCCAGTCGAGATCGACGCGGCGCGGCAGCTCGATGCCCCCGGCGTTGCCGCCGGCGATGATCGTCACTGCGAAGCCCGTGGCCGTGGTCTGCCGGACGAAGACGAGGTCCGCGAGGCCGTCGCCCGTGACATCGCCCATGCGGCCCGCGGGGCGTCCCACCTCCGACTCGATGAAGAGATCGGCTTCCTCCTCCACGGAGAACTGGTCGTCGAGCCCGACCGGGCCGAACAGCACGTAGGTGCCGGCTTCCCCGTGCACCAGCAGCTCGGGCAGGGTGTCGCCGTTGAAATCGGCCAGCGCGAGGCTGCGCCCGAGCCGGCCGTCCTCCACCGCGCCTTCCAGGCCGAATGCATCGCGCGCCCGTGGGTTCGCGTCGTTGGCGAGATCCACGCCCGGCGGGGGCGGAATGAGGAATCCTGGCGCCGTCGGATCGGCGAGCTCGAACTCGTACGGCTCGGGCGCCGCGAGCGACACCGCCGCCGCCTCGCCGTCTGCCGGCTGGAGGTTCGCGCCGTCGTACAGGCGCAGGCCGTCGCCCAGTCCCGAGACGGCCAGCAGGGTGCGCGTGAGGCCGTCGCCGTCCGTGCGCTCGCCGGCCGCGCCGAAGAACGTGGTGTCGAGCGCGAGCGTGCCCGGCGCGCCGAAGCGCGCGCGGCCCGGCTCGATCACGACGTCGGCCACCGGCGCCGGGGCGGCGAAGCGCTCGGCAAGCAGCGCCCGCGGCGCGCCCAGGAAGACGTCTACGACCTGGTGCTCGAGCAGCGCGCTCTCGTTCAGCCGGTCCGTCGTCGTATGCGTCGCGAGCGCGAGGTCGTCGAACCGGTCGCCGTCTCCGTCGCCGTCGACGTCGCGGTTGCCGTCGAAATCCCCGATCGCGCGCCACGCGCTTCCGGGCAGCACAAGCGCCTCCCCGGCGCCGACGAGATCTCCGATGTCGACCGTCTCGACGCCGGGCGCCTCATCGTCCTGCCCGAGCCCGCCGCCGAAGATGAGGAAGCTGCCGCTCTCCCCGGTCACCAGGATATCGAGCGCGGCGTCGCCGTCCACGTCGCCCGCGGCCGCCACCCCCGGACCGCCCGCGAACCCCTCGATGACGGAGATGAGGACGGGGGCGCCGGGCACCCCGCCGCCGCGGAAGACGCGCAGCTCGTCCATCCCCAGCACGGCGAAGTCGTCGCGGCCGTCGCGGTCCACGTCGCCCAGGCCCGCGACCGAGGCGCCGCCGGCGACGAATGCCGGGATCGCGGCGGCGTCGAGATCGGCCCAGTCGGCGCGGGCGCGGCCGTGCACGATGCGCACGCCGTCGGCGTCCGCGACGAGGAGATCGGAAGCCGCCCGCAGCGTCGGGTCGTCCGCGGTGTCGTCGGTGCGCACGAACGCGGCCACCGGGATCAGCTCGAGCTGGTTGAAATCGTTGCTGCCCTCGAGGTCCCAGCCAAGCGCGATGAAGGCGTTGCCGTCGTTCTCGTAGTACTCGAGGCGCAGGTCGTGGAACCCCGGTTCGAGCTCGAGGGTCGCGAGCCCCTGCCCGCTCAGGTTGATGCCACTCACCTCGGCGACGAGGACGCCGTCGATGAAGAGCCGCGCGCCGTCGTCCACCGCGAAGCCGAACGTCACGTCGCCCCGCTCCTCGATGTCGACGAAGACCTGGCCGGTCCAGCGCACCGCGAAGTGGTCCTGGAGGTCGGGGAACCCGGCAAAATCCCCTTCCCCGAAATCGGCGAACTGGATGCGCGGATCGACGCGGGTATGGGCGAGCGTGAGCGCGGTGAAATCCGGGACCGCGGTGAGCGGCCCGCCCGCCGGGTCGAAGAAGTACTCGCCGAGGATGCCGGTGCCGACGACCGGGGTGATGTCGCCGCCGCGGGTGGCGGTGACCGCGCCGCCGAAGCCCGAGAGCTGGACGTCGCTGTCGGTCGCGATGTTGATGACGTCGCGCGCGTCGCGGAACAGCACCTCCGAGGGGACGATCTCGCGCACGAGCGCCGAGGGCTTCTGCCAGAAGAGCTTCACCCCGGCCGCGCCGAAGTTCTCGAACATCTCGACGCGGATGTTGTAGAACCCCGGCTCGGCGAAAGTGAAGGTCCCGGTCTTCTCGGTGAAGCCGTGGAGCCCGCCGTGATTGATCACCAGCTGGTCGTTGATGACGAGCCGGCTGCCGTCGTCGCTCGCCAGGGTGAAGGTGTAGGTCCCGGTCTCGTCGATCCGGATCTGGCCGGTCCAGCGCGCGGCGAACACGTCCGCGTCCGCGACGCCCGGGAACGCGCCCAGCGTGTTATCGAAATTGACCTGGGCGTCGGTCCGTGTGAGGTCCGGCGTGAGCAGGTCGTAGCTCGGGAAGGTAACGATGCTGCCGAATCCCGCCAGGTAGAAGTACTCCCCGGTCAGCCCCTGGTCCGCGGCGACGTTGCCGGTCGCCCACTCCTCGAGCGGCTTGCCGAAGACGACGTAGACGCGGCTCTGCGTCGTGAGGAAATCGTCCTGCTGCCCGTCGCCGTCGAGGTCGGCGAAGACCGGCGTGGTGACCGCGATCGCGATGTCGTCGAACCCGTCGTTGTCCAGGTCGCCGGCGGCGGAAATGACCGAGCGGTTATTGGGATCGGTGGAGAACACCGGCGCCGGCAGCTCCAGCACGACCGGCAGCGCCGTGGCGTCCGGATCGAGACCGTCCGCGGTGCCGAACGCGATGCGCGCGAAGTTGCGCAGCTCGTCGTTGACGTCGCGCGCGAGATCGCGCACCGATACGACCGCGTCGTCGAAGCCGTCGTCATTGATGTCCCCGAGCGGGATCAGCACCGGCTGGCCGCCCAGCTCGACGGCCGAGAATGCCTGCGCCGCCTCCGACCCCGGCATGTGCAGGGTCTCGCCCAGGGGCTCGTGGAACACGATCTCGTAGCGGCCGCTGCCGAGCCGCCCGTCGCCGAAGGGCAGGATGAGCGAGCGCCCGTCCACCCGCGCCAGGTTGAATGCCGAGGTGTTGTCGCCCGACCCGGCCACGCCGTCGGGGTTGAGCAGGATGTTCCCGTCGTTGCCAGAAGGCGAGAGGTCGATGACCGGCGCGCCGCCCGCGAGCTCCTCGAAGCGCCAGTAGCCGACGAGTCCTTCTTCGTCGCCTTGCAGGATGCGCTCGCGTGCCTCCTGGATCTCGTCCTCGCTGCGCGCGACGCCCCAGACCCGGACCTCGTCGAGCACGCCCTTGAACGAGCGGAAGG
>Ga0214471_10000337_pt1 | contig 41723 bp, 40 predicted proteins | sample RVTome_5_FD_207665 | JGI IMG/M metagenome (GOLD analysis project Ga0214471, IMG submission 207665) | Soil microbial communities from uranium-contaminated site in the Upper Colorado River Basin, Wyoming, United States - RVT142D155 | ecosystem: Environmental > Terrestrial > Soil > Contaminated >... | reverse complement strand
TCACCATCACGTCGCAGTCCATCAAGAAGGTCTTCAGATCGTTCGAATCGGCCAATCGCGCGTCAGGTTGAAACGACCCAGATAGGGGTGGCATCTTCCCCACCACCCCGACTATCTCACTGATCTCAGCCGGCAACCGTCTCCCTCGGGGGCGGCCGTGACATGGCCCCGGGATGAGTAACCTCGGAGCGGATGACGGTTCCGCTATCGAACGAGGACAGGACATGAGCGAGAACGAGCAGACCGTGGGCACGCTGAGCGACGATGACATTCGCACGATCGGCTCCGGAGTCCCCAGCGCCACGACCCGAGACGGTGATAGCGACAGCACCGATCCCGATACCGATGGCGTCGACACGACTGATACTGATGGTGTCGATACGACTGATACCGATGGTGTCGATACCACCGATACCGACTCCCAGGACCACTGACCCAGCTATCTGAGCCCACCTCGACCGTGCAGGTCGGTTTGGACGACCTTTCCCGTTGTGTCGGAAACCCGGATGTGTTTGCCAGTGAGATCTGGGGTGTCCGCCCGCTCCATCGGATCGCTGAGGATGACCATGGGTTCGAGGACCTTCTCTCGCTCGACGACGTAGATCAGATCGTCTCTTCGATGGGTCTGCGGCTTCCGGCCTTCAGGTTGGTGCGGAACGGCACGACTCTCTCTTCAGACAGTTACACCAAGACAACCCGCACCGGGTCACAATCAGCAGCGGGTGTGATGGACGCCAACGCGGTGTTCAGGGAATTCGCCGAGGGAGCGACGATCGTCTTCCAGGGCATGCACCGGTACTGGTTTCCCCTGGCTCGGTTCTGTCGGCATCTGGAGCAGACGCTAGGTCACCCGGTCCAGGCCAACGCCTATGTGACTCCGCCGGGGTCGCAGGGATTGAGCGCCCACGAGGACGAACACGATGTCTTCGTGCTGCAGGCGAATGGGACCAAGGAATGGCGGGTGTACCAGCAACACGATCTGCCGCCGAGCCGCCCGCCTCTGGTCGACGCGGCTGTCGGGCCTGGCGACTCTCTATATATCCCCAGGGGCTTCCCCCATGCCGCCAGCACCCAAGCGCAAGCGTCGGTTCATATCACCGTCGGGATCCTCAGCATCACCTGGGCGTCCGCCCTCCGTGAGGCGGCGAAACTGGCCGAGCGGGATCCGTCGCTGGGGGAGCCCCTTCCTCTCCAGTATGCGCAACGACCGGGAGTCTTTCGCGAGCTCGTCCAGGAGCGCCTGGCCGAGATCGGTGGTCTCGTGGCCAAGGCCGACGCCGCCACCATTGCGGAGCGCCTACGGCGAAGACTGCTCACCACGAGACAGCCCATCCTCAGAGGCCAGATCCACCAGATCCTGGCGCTCGGCGACCTGTCCGACCGGTCGAAGGTTCGTCTGCGGGACGGTGCCATGTGCAGCTTCGGGCCGGTGGGCGGTGAGCTGTCGGTGTTGCTGGCTGACCGGGAGCTGAGGATGCCGGGCTGGTTGGAGCCAACGATCGAGCACATCGTCAGCCGGGAGCGGCTCGGAGTGGATGAGCTCTCCCCTTACCTCGACGAACCCGGCCGCATGGTCCTGGTTCGACGTCTCATCATGGAAGGCTTGCTCGAGGTTGACGAGTGATCCCAGCCGGCCCCGCTGCTCCGTAGAGGCCCTGGCCCGGGAGGAACCCCAATTCGCCACCGCCTCGTTGGTAAAGGCATGGCTCCTGATCGAACAGCCCGGAGCGTGGGGACCCGACGCCCTGCTCGACAGCGGGTTCCCTAACGAGATAGCGCGGCCGCTTCTTCGCTTGGCGGCCCGAGTCGGGGCCCGGATCCTCCTCATACGGCGTAGGCAGAGGGATCAGAGTGACCCTGTTGTCTTCCTGGCCCATTCGGGAGGCAACGGACTCGCCCCGACCATGGTCTCAGGGAGGATCTCCGGTCCGGCCGACTTGATGGATCTCGATCTCGATGGGCTCGCCGAGGGGCGCTTTCCCGAATTCGGCCGACCAGTGGTCGGCCCGGTCTACCTGGTCTGTACCCATGGCCGACACGACCTGTGTTGTGCCGACAAGGGAAGGCCGCTCTACCGCGCCATGTCACAACTCCGTCCCGAACAGACCTGGGAGACGTCCCACATCGGGGGCGATAGGTTCGCCGGGAACCTCGTGGTGCTTCCCCGGGGGGACTACTTCGGGCGTCTCGACCCTGAAGACACCGACAACCTCGTCGCCGCTTACGAGGAGCGAAGACTCGACTTGACCCACTACCGGGGGAGGAGTGTTCAGCCACGACTGGTGCAAGCGGCCGAGCACTATCTGCGGGCTCGCAGAGCTCTATCGGGTTTCGACGAATTGGAGGTCGTCGACTACCGGCGCCCCGAACCGCATCACGGCGAAGTTGTTTTTCGCGACTCATCCCTACGAACCCATCGTGTGCGTGTGATGGCGCGCACGCTTCCCGATCCGGTTTTCCTCACCTGCCGCGCCGGTGAGCCAGGGCAGCCGGTGGCATATGACCTGCTCTCAATGGAGGAGGGATGACCGGGGGGCGATCGAGTTGTCGACGTCAGCCGCGGCAGGCAAACACGTCCCAACCGCCTTCGTGGTAGACGGCCCACGCCGCCGCCGCGGTCGAGGCCACGGGATCGGTTGGATCTGCGTTCGGGAACCCAGCGTTCTCGGCGCGTTCCTCCCAGTAGCGGGGTAGATGCTGGAACAGACCGACGCCGCCGGTGCGCATGTTGGTCGAGGCCGGATCGAACCTGGACTCGCACCATGCCACCCGCACCGCCTGATTGATGTCTTCGGCCTCGAAGTACTCGGCGACCAATGCGCGCACCTGGACCTGGGACAGCCATCCTGAGGTGGCGATGGTTCCGGTCGATGCCGGGTCTTCAACACTTGGCTCCTCGACCTCGACTGCTGGAGTGGTGTCGTCGGTAGCGGCGAGTGCCTGCACCTCGGCCGAGGCAGGGCTGCCAGCGAGCAGGGCGAAGGTGAGCCCGGCATAGGCACCGGTGTCGTGACCCGTCTTGGCAGCGGGCGCGTCGAAACCAGTGTCGGCCTGCGTACTCCCCGAGGTACCAAACGCCGCGAAACCGGCTACCGCCAGAAGTGCGACTGCCGCCCATCCAGCGATAAACGAAAGGCGTCTCAAACGCATATAAGGTGACTCCACTGTGGGCCCACGGCCCACTGCCCGAATCTGAGATGTTACTGAGTTGTGGATAAGTGGGGCAACTCCGTTTGGGTCATGAGAGCATCGAATGCAGGGCCTCGATGACCGGCGGCCAGTGCTCACGGGTGGGGTCCAACATCTCGAAGTGGCCGAGGCCGGCGACCAGTTCCACGTCGCCATTGCCGCCGAGACGAGCCGAGTGGGTCACCGCAACCAGATCGTCGTCCTGTCCGTGAACCAGGACGGTCCTGGATGCTGCGGCGTCGACTTGTGGCGGGGCACCGCGATCGAGAAGCTGAAGCGCCGATGCGCTGCCCGCGCCATCCGTGTCGGCCAACAGCTCGAGATCGGTCACCGCGGCAAGACCGACCGTCAACTCGACCGATCGGTTGCGCGGTGGACCGGCGGCCCACAGAGCCAGGTACCCGCCCGCCGAATGGCCGATCAACGCCGTCGACATCGATGACAGTTCAGAGTGATGGCTCACCAGGTTGAGAGCCGTGGACACGTCGTGCCCCGACCCGGGCCAACCGCCGCCGGCACCGAGGCGCCGGTATTCGACGTTGAGAGTTGTGAAACCCCGTCCGGCAAGGTCAACGGCCAATGACTCCATGGTGTCCCGCTCCCATTCCCGCAGCCAGAACCCACCGTGGACCAGAATCACCAACCCTCCGGCGCCGTTCGACGCCGGGCGGAGATCGGCGACGTTGTCCGGATGTGACCCATACCTGATGGTCTCATAGGGAGTGGCAGCTCGATTGGCCAGGTGACGGAGGGCATCTCGGTAGCCGGAGAAGCCGCGTCCGTAGATGGTGCGAACCGCCGACTCTGACACCAACGACACGGCTCGCCACGGTTCGCGTGCCTTCACGTTGGAGATGTGTACCTCGACCGCCGGGACCCCCACCGAGCGGATGGCGTCACCGATCGACCGGGAAGTGTGGGTCAAGGCACCGGGGTTGATCACTATGCCGTCGAGACCGGACGCTTCCTGGATGGCGGTGACGATGTCCCCTTCTTGGTTGAACTGCTGGAAGGTGACTACCACGCCGAGTTGCTCGGCCCACCGTGAGATCTTCGCTTCGAGATCGGACAGGGTCGTCCTCCCGTACACCTCGGGCTCTCTGGTGCCGAGCAGGTTGAGGTTGGGCCCGTTCAGGACCAAGACCCGCATCAGGCGACCCGGGGCAGGTGGTCGGGGAGGAGCGATCTCGCCTCGTCGATGACGGCGGTGGGGAGCCGTCCGGTTTCGACGTCGTAGCGCAGTCTGAAGGCGGTGATGATCGCCGTGGCCACCTTTGTATTGTCCAGACCCGGCGACCGGTCGGCGAGGGAACCCGTCGTCCGCGGGTCCCAGTCGATTCCCAGGGCTCGATAGACCGGAATCAACACGTCGCGGATCCGCTCCCCGTCCTCGACGACGAGGACACCTCCCACATGAGCCGCCCCCCTGATCAGACGCTGGCCTACACCCATCACTTTGACTCTCCCCCCCACGTTCACCGACCACTCTCCGGGGCAATACTCGCCTCGCAGCGCACCGATGCGGCCATCGATGCCCAGTGTGTCGAGGGCCGAGACCACGATCTCAGCAATGGCCCTGAACCTCTGGACTATCCCTGCTCTGGGGTCTGCGTCGGGGATCGCCCAAGCGAAAGCAAGGGTCGATTCATGGAACACGGCCGCCCGACCCCCGGACAGCCTCTCCACCGGGGCGAAACCGTGGGCGGAAGCCGCGTGCACGGCATAGGGGTATCCGGGCTGAACCCGATCCGCCCTCCCAAACGCGACCACGGGCCCCGGCACGTGGAGGCGAAACACACCGGGGATGTCGCCACGAGCAACTGCCAACACCGTGGAGTGGCTCACCGCGATGTCCAGCGCCGGATGTTCGGGGAAGGATTCGGTGACGAGGGTGAACGGTTGCACAACCAGGAGGATAAGGAACTCGGTGTTACCGTCAGAGGACCCGCTTCCGACACGGGAACGGTCGGGGCGGGTTCGTTCGTTTGACTAGGGCGGATGAGGGGGCAATCAGACCTTGGAGGGAACGTGCGCCATCGGGCCGGCACGGCAGCACTCGTAGCGACCATCCTGCTGGTCGCTTGTGGGGACGCGCCTCTCGGATCACTGGGCCAACGGAGCTCGGGCTGGATCGGAGAGCCGACCGTGATCACCACGACCACCGTTCCCACCACAGTGCCGGTCGTTATCAGCACCAACCTGCTCAAGTGGTTCAACGACGAGATCACTGAGGAGGTCCCCGAGGATCCGGAGACGGTCAAAGATGCGATCTTTGCGCGGAGGGGTGGCGACCTCTTTGTTCAGGCGAGCCGGGCTGAGATCGCGGTATTGGTGCCCGACATCAAGTTTCCCTCATCCACTCCTTACCTCTCTGAGTATGTGACCTCGCAGATCGTCTTCGACAACGACGGGAACCTCTCTGCTGATCCGGTGGCTGCGTTCGGGATCTGGTCCTCCGAGCCATACACACGGTCGCGATCCGTGGCGCAGCTGATAATCCTGCGGATCTCAGAGGATCCCACAGCAGCTGCCGAGGTGGCCGAGCCCGGCGCCGAGATCTCCTGTGGTCGATTCTCGGAGCGGACCACTGAGGTGTGCGCAGTCACCACGGTGGAAGGGACACCGGTCTGGTCCTTGGTCGCGTCCAATGGAACGACACTGATCTGGTTCGACGGCGATTATCGATACGAGCTGTTTGGACGGACATTTGTCTCCGAGGCCGCCCTGCAGAGGATGGTCGTCGGTCTGGTCCCGCTCGCCGAGCTAGCCGACATCTCCGAATAACCTCTGAGCGCCGACCCGGAGACCGCCCATTTTTCACACCGGTGGCTGGTGGAGCTACCTGCAATACGACGAAGAGCAAGATCGGCCTGACATAGACCGGGCGTTGTTGCGCCGTGTCTGGTCGTACGGCCGGCCCTATCTCGGCGGTCTGATTGGGGTCCTGGTCACCATCGTCATCATTTCCGGTCTGAGTGTGGTGCCCCCGATCCTGATTCGGTTGCTGGTCGACGATGCCCTGCCCAACAAGGACATCTCGCTGCTGACACTGCTCGGGGTGGGGATGATCCTCGTCCCCCTGATGAATGCCCTCATCGGTGTGGCTCAACGCTGGTGGTCGTCCCGGGTCGGGGAGGGGATCATCTTCGATCTGCGTCGCGAGCTGTTCAGTCACCTCCAGCGGATGTCGCTTCGCTTCTTCACGGCAACCAAGACCGGTGAGCTGATGAACCGTCTCAACAGTGATGTGGTTGGCTCGCAGCAGGCGATAACCGGGACACTGGTGACCATCGTGTCCAACGTGGTCTCGGTTACCTTCGTCCTGGTGGTGATGCTCCAGGCCGAATGGAGATTGACCCTCCTCGCCGTTGCCGCTCTCCCGCTGTTCGTGCTGCCGGCCCGTCGTGTCGCCAAGGTCCTGCGCCGGGTGACGCAACAGCAGATGGAGCACGAGTCGAAGATGTCGGGAATCCTGCAGGAGGCGTTCAATGTGAGCGGTGCCCTCTTGGTCCGTCTCTTCGGGCGATGGGATGAGGAGGCTGAGCGATTTGGCGACCAGGCCGTTTTGGTCCGTGACCTTGGAGTGAGACGGTCGATGGTGGGACGGGGCTTTTTCGCCGCCCTCGGCCTGGTCTCGGCCGTCGGAACGGCCGCCGTCTTCTGGGTGGGCGGGCTGATGGTGATCCGTGAAGACATCGAAGTGGGCGTCATAGTCATGTTCGCCGCGCTCCTGACCCAGCTCTACGGTCCACTTTCGGCCATCTCCAACTCACGGGTCGAGTTTGCGTCCTCGCTCGTCTCATTCGAACGGGTCTTCGAGGTGCTCGACCTGGAGACCGACATCCCCGACCCGGAGACCCCCGAGCCCTTGCTGCCCGTCACCGGTCGAGTCGAGTTCAACAACGTGTGGTTTCGCTATCAGAGCGACGGGCCCGAGGGACTGGAAGCAGTGAGACGTTTTGGCCACCGACACGGATCTCAGGACGAGCTGATCACGGCTCCCCAGGCCTCGACGAGGGAGTGGGCTCTCCGTGATGTCGACTTCATCGCCGAGCCCGGCACCTTGACCGCACTGGTTGGTCCCTCGGGGGCTGGCAAGACCACCATCTCCTATCTGGTTCCCCGGCTCTACGACGTGACCCAGGGCGCCGTGCTCATCGACGGCCATGATGTTCGTGATGTGGCCCTGCGCGAGCTGGCCGGATCGGTGGGTGTGGTGACACAGGAGACCTACCTGTTCCACGACACCATCGCCGCCAACCTCCGTTACGCCAAGCCGGAAGCGCCACACGAAGAGCTGGAAGTGGCGGCCCGCGCCGCCAACATCGATGAGATGATCTCGAAGCTGCCCGACGGCTACGAGACCGTGGTCGGTGAGAGGGGATACCGGCTCTCCGGTGGGGAAAAGCAACGCATCGCCATCGCTCGGGTCTTGCTGGAGGATCCGAAGATTCTCATCCTTGACGAGGCCACTTCTCATCTCGACTCTCGTTCCGAAGCCTTGATCCAGGAGGCATTGGAGAAGCTGATGAAGGGAAGGACATCCCTCGTCATCGCCCACCGTCTCTCCACGGTTCGCGCCGCCGATCAGATTCTCGTCATCGACGATGGCGAGATCGTGGAACGGGGCACACATCGCTCTCTGGTTGTGGCCAACGGGCTGTATGCCGCTCTGTACCAGACCCAATTCACCGAGGCGGCTTCCGCCTGATCGGCTCTGGTGCGATCAGGCCTCGCGTGTCAGATTGTCGATCAGTAGCTGGTGATCGGTGGCGAGCAGCAATATCTCGCCGTCATGGGAGAGCCACAACCGGGGACCGACCTCGAGCCAGACACCCTTGGGCAGGGCGCCGAGATGCTTCCGCTTCTTCGCCGAGGGGGCGGCATAGGCGAGAACCGTCGAAGTTGGCCCGCCCAGGGAGTCGAGATGGCCGATCAGGTCATAGCTGCCGAAGAGATAGGCCATGGCCTCGGCATGGTCGACCGGGCCGGAATCGGAGAACCAGTCCACCCGGCCGCAGTCGGCGCATGCCGATACCGCCACTCGTCCTACCCAGGTCGGTTTGTGGTCGCACCATTGAGATGTCTTCATGACCATGAAGCTACGGAGAGGGTGTGACAGGAAATCTCGTCTACAGATCCAGGGTGGGCATCTCCTGGGTGTCCTCCAGTCGGGTCCCAGGCACCAGCAGCACCGGGAGATGCGACTTGTCCATCACGCGGGCCGAAACGCTCCCCCAGGCTTCCTCGGTGAAAAGACGCCGGGTCGCGCCCATCATCACCAATTCGGCGCCTACTTCGTCAGCGGTGTTGATGATCGCCTCCGCCGGGTCGTCGCCTTCGACGAAGCGCACCTCTGCTTCGATGCCCAACGTCTGCAGGACGGCGATGATCGGCTCCACCGCGTTACGCCCCCTCTCCTCGAGGTAGCGGGCTGCCTTGGCCTCGGCGTCGGACGACTCCATCGGAGAGTCGTCGAGGAAAGAGCGGCGGACGTCGTCGTCGAGGGCGTCGAGGAACGAGCGGGGAACCCGAACCACGGTCATCACGGCCACGCTCCCGTGGTCACCTCGGAGCCGGCGACACAGTTCGGCGACTGGAGCGGCTGGAAGGACCCCGGTCGTGGCGATCAGGATGCGCACCGCGCGAGATTAGGGTGTCCCTTCGGCTTTTGTCGGTGGGAGAGACGTGGACCCTGAGCTACTGAACAAGGTCACCTGGAAGATCCCCAACGCCCTTGCTTTGATCGGCTCGGCTTCGGGCGATGAGTGGAATGGCATGACCGCGTCCTGGATCACCCAGCTCTCGATGGAACCGGTGTTGATCGGCGTTGCCGTTGACAACAAGGCGGTGACCCATCGTCTCATCTCTGAAGGAGGCACCTTCAGCGTCAACCTGTGGTCGGCGGAGGACACCCGGGTCTTCGTCAAGTTCTCCAAGCCGGCAGAGCACACCGAGAACGCCCTCAACGACCGGGCGGTTCGGCCCGGAAAGACCGGAGTTCCGGTCTTCGAGGAGGCCGTTGCTTGGATGGAGTGTGAAGTGCGTCAAGCCCTGGATCTGGGGACCCACACACTCTTCGTCGGAGAGGTCGTCGAAGCTGGTGTCAACCACGACGAGCAGAGAGCGGCTGCCATGTCGGACACACGAATGAAATACGGGGGCGTGAAGAGGGGCGGCCAATGACCTCGGTCGCCCGGCTCGAGGAGGATCATGGAAGTCTCGGTTGAGGGAAAGGTGGTGCTGGTCACCGGGGCCAGTCGCGGCATCGGCCAGGCCACAGCCCTGGAGTTTGCCGTGAGCGGGGCCGAAGGGATCACCATCACCTCGCGCAAGCCGGAGAACATCGAGACTGCCCGGGTTGAGCTGGTCGAGGCCGGGGTCGATCCCGATCGCCTGATGGCGATACCGGCGCGAGCCGACTCGGAGGAGTCGGCGGACGACGCCGTGACGAAGACCGTCGAGCGATTCGGCTCATGTGACATCCTGGTGAACAATGCCGGGACCAACCCCTCGGCCGGGACTCTCATGGAGGTCGATCTCGGCGCGCTGGACAAGACGTGGGCGGTGAATCAGAGAGCACCGCTGCTCTGGGTGCGGGCCGCGTATCGAGCTTCCATGGAGAAGCATGGCGGCTCGGTCGTCAACGTCGCCTCCATCGGTGGGCTTCGCCCGAGCCCGATCACTGGCGCCTACAACATCTCGAAGGCAGGTCTGGTGCACATGACACAACAGCTGGCCCTCGAGCTTGCTCCGACTATCCGGGTCAACGCGGTGGCACCGGCGGTGGTCAAGACCCGCCTCTCCGAGATGCTGTGGCAAAACGAAGAGGCCGCGGCCCGGATGCACCCTCTGCATCGGCTGGGGACCCCCGAGGACATCGCCCGAGCCATCGTGTTTCTTGCCTCGGATGCAGCCGATTGGATGACAGGGGTGATTCTTCCCGTTGACGGGGGAATGACCGGCGCCGCTTCATCTGGCATAGCCTGAGATTGGCCGTACAAAGAGATCCCTATTGAGCCATCCCAAACCCGATCCTGAGCTTGCCTTTCGTTACCTGGCGGGTGAAACAGAGGACTCACCTCTCTTTGCCCACGCCCGTGGTCTAAGAGACGAGGGGCGCGGTCGCACTGTGACCTACAGCCGCAAAGTGTTCATCCCCCTCACCACCCTGTGCCAGGATCGATGCAGCTACTGCACCTTTGCCAAGCCGCCGGGCGCGGGTGGCATGTATTTGGAGCCGGAGGAGGTGCTAGCCATTGCCCGATCCGGGGATGAAGCAGGGTGCACCGAGGCGCTGTTCACGTTGGGCGACCGCCCTGAGCTGCGGTGGCCGCAGGCAGCGGAGTTCCTGGCGGGAAAAGGGCACAGCTCGACGATCGAATACCTGGCCGAGATGTCGGCCCTGGTCCGGGCGGAGACAAGGCTGTTCCCCCACGCCAATCCCGGGTTGCTCGACGATGAGGACATGAGATTGCTGCGCCCCAGCAATCCGTCGATGGGGATGATGCTGGAGAACATCTCACCGCGTCTGATGGAACCAGGGATGCCCCATCACGACACCAATACCAAGGATCCGACACGACGAGTGGCGACGATCGAGACGGCCGGAAGGATGAAGGTCCCGTTCACCACCGGCATCCTGGTCGGGATCGGTGAGACCCTGCAGGAGGTGGTCGCGTCGCTATTCGCCTTGCGCGACCTCTCCCGGCGCACCGGGGCGATCCAGGAGGTCATCATCCAGAACTTCAGGGCCAAGGCCAACACGCCGATGCGCCGGTCCGCCGAGCCCGTGCCGAGGTGGTTCGCCCGTGTGGTCGCCGTCGCCCGCTGGATTCTCGGTCCCGAGGCCAACGTGCAGGTCCCACCGAATCTGACGGAGAGTTTCGAGATCTATCTCGATGCAGGGATCAACGACTGGGGCGGTGTCTCACCTCTCACCATCGACTGGGTGAATCCCGAGGCGCCGTGGCCACATCTCGATGAGCTCGGAGCGAGAACCAATACCGCCGGATTCGAGTTGAGGCCCCGCCTTCCCGTCTACCCGGAGTTCATCGACGAGGACTGGATCGACGAAAACCTATATCCACATGTCGTCGCGGCATCCGACCGGGACGGGCTGGCACGAGCTGAAGAGAAAACAGGAGCACGATGACACAGATCACATTCCTCAGGGTGAGACCCGCCGAGCAGCTGGCCGAGCCTTCGGCGACGAGTCGCCGACGCGAGGGGACGACGACGGTCGAGATGGCATCGCCCTCCGCCGAGGAGATCACCGCTGCCCACCGGGCCGGAGTGCTCGTGGCGTCCGAAACCGTGTCCGATGTCGAGCCGGCGGCATGGGTAGTGGGCCCGGAGGCGGCAATGGCCCTTTCCGAGCGCGGGGTGCCCGGCTGGCGGATCACTGTGCTGGGTGATGGCGCTCGGGAGGAGATCCTCGACGCGGTTGCCCGCTCGCATGCGAGATTCGTGCGCTGTGGGCGCTCGGAGGCGAGCGCCATGGCTGCCATCACCGGCTTGCCCGCCATCGAGTCGTCGGTATCGGTGTTCGTCGACGATGTCTCACAGGCGGTCAAGGCCGTCGAGCAGGGTGCGGCCGACCTGCTGTTGCGTGACTGGGATGCCGAGCGAATCGGTGAGCTGCGGGCAGCGATGGGAGCCCGTTTGCTGGTCGAGCGGCCGGTGTTCCCTTTGGGAGTGGAGATCGACGAAGCGCGTCGGGTTCTCCCAGCAGAGACGTTCACCGCGTGGATGGGGCAGGTCGACGGCTCGGGAGCGGCCCGCCCCCGGTATGAATGGGCGCCAGGCAAGGACATGGAGCCCCCCGTTCCCGACGGGCGCCTCTCGGCGGAATGGTCGGACAGGTCCTGGCAAGGTGGCGAACCGGTCGGGTTCCCCGGCTCAGCCCGAGAGCTGCGGCCAATCCTCGAGCGATCGCTCGAGGGGACGACACCCACCAAGGACGAGATCGAGGACCTGTTCCGGGCCCGGGGCGATCAGGTAGATGCCATTGCACACGTCGCCGACGAGCTTCGACGTAGGGCGGTTGGGGACACGGTGACCTACGTGGTGAACCGCAACATCAACTACACCAATCTCTGCTATTTCCGATGCGGGTTCTGTGCCTTCTCGAAAGGCCCGCGCAGTCTGAATCTGAGAGGCGAGCCCTATCTGATGGGTCTCGACGAGATCGTGGCCAACGCGGTGGAAGCATGGGACCGGGGGGCGACCGAGGTCACGCTACAGGGCGGGATCCATCCCGATTTCACCGGCAATTTCTATGTGGACGTGGTCAATGCGATCAAGGAACAGCTCCCCGACATCCACATCCACGGTTTCACGCCTCTCGAGGTGTGGCAGGGCGCGGAGACGTTGGGGATGCCGGTCGCTCGCTTCCTCCAGGAGTTGAAGGACGCCGGGCTGGGCACCCTGCCCGGAACCGCGGCGGAGATTCTCGATGACGATGTCCGCACCCATCTCTGCCCGGACAAGATAAGGACATCGCAGTGGGCGGACGTGATGATCACGGCGCACGAGATGGGTCTCCGGGCCACCTCGACCATCATGTTCGGCCACATCGATCACCCGCGCTCGTGGGCCAACCATCTCGAGGTGCTACGTCAGATTCAGCGACGGACTGGGGGGTTCACCGAGATGGTCCCACTCCCGTTCGTGCACATGGGCTCACCGATCTTCCTCCGGGGGAGGTCGCGCCCCGGGCCCACCTGGGATGAGGTGGTCCTAATCCACGCCGTTTCGAGGATCGCCCTCGATGGGCTGGTGCCCAACATCCAGGCTTCATGGGTCAAGCTCGGTCTCGATGGCGGGCGTCGACTGCTCGATGCCGGATGCAACGATCTCGGGGGAACCTTGATGGGCGAGATCATCACCCGGTCCGCCGGAGCCGAGCACGGCCAGGAGGTGTCGCCTCAGCAGTTCCGGGATGCCATAGAGGCGGCAGGGAGAATCCCCGCCGTTCGCTCCACCACATACGACATCCTGGAGTCCCAGCCGCTCTAGTCGCGTTTGCCCCCCGCTGGCGCCGGGGTGTTGTCCCCCCTTTTGAAGGGGGGACAGCCGCTGGCGCAGGGAGGCAAGTCATCCCCTATATGTCAAGCCCTTGGGGGCGGTGGCGAAGCCCCATTCGACCAGGGCGGGGGCCAGTGGTGACTTGGGTGCGGGTCTGCCATTCACCGTGTTGACCGTCGTGCGTCGATGGCGGGAGGCGATGACCGAGAGGCCACGACCGAGACTCTCGAAAGTCGAGGTGTCTTCGGCGAGCACCGTGAGATTGTGCCGTCCCTTGTCGAGATAGCCGATCAGGTCACCACTGCGAAGGAAGACATAGGCACCGGCGTCCCTGGCCAGGCGAGCTCCCTCGACATCGGGCCAGGCAAGAGCGGCGCCGTAGACGTTGGCCGGGTCAGTGGCGGCGAGAACGGTCAGTTCCTGGATCGACTCGGATCGGAGCCGATCCACAGCACCGGGCAGCGCGAACTGGGACCCTCCCAGACCCTCGACGAAGTAGCCGCGTCGCACCCTGCCGGTCTCCTCGAGATGTGAGTACACGGGATAGAGGGCGCTGAACCCGCCGGGGTAGCCCTCACCCTTGACCGCGCCCCGGGTCACCACCCCATACCGGTCGAGCAGGAGTTGCGCCGAGGCGGCGTGACGCTCCGTCTCGGTGACCTCGGCCCGAGTCATGTGTGTAGTCAGAGACCAACGCCCTCCGGCGTGTGCGGGGAACTGCGAGGCCAGGGCACGTCGCCCCGAGGACCTGGCATTGCGGCGTTGGGACAGGGCCCTCACCGGTGCCAGGGTGTCGTTGGTGATCCAACCTGCCCAGACGAGATCCCAGAGGTGCTCCAGGAGGAGGTCGGGATCTCCACCTCCTGCCCCGTTGTAGACATCCCGAAAGAAGCTGGCGCCACGACGCTCCAATAGGTCGACGATCGCCGCGGCTTCGGCCGTGTCCGGCATCTCGCTCGGGCCTCGCCAAAGGACGCCTATCGAAGAGCGAGGATAGAGGGCCAGCTTGCCATCGGAGGGCCCCAGCGAGTCGTGCCCGACCCATACCAGGTCCCCCTCCGAGAGGAGAGTGTCGAGCATCGGCGCGGGGTCCTCGACCCGGGCAGAGAGGATGTCCCGTTCGAGCACCGAGGCCGGGAGGACTGATCCGCTGAGTCTCCCCAGAGCATCGGTCAGGACATGATGGCCGCGCCCCGGCTCCGTCCGAATCCCCTGCCAACCAACAGTGAAGGCAGCCAGCGAAGCCGGGCCCACCGCCTCGATCTCACGACGGAGGACCGCCAGGGATCGGCGCTTCAACCGCCTCAATACCTCTCTGTCGACCCACTCTCTTCCCTGGCCGCCGGGTCGAAAGGCGCCAACATCGATCCTGCCTCGCGACTCGAGCTGGCGGAGCACGGTTTCCACCACTCCAGCCGGGATGAACAGGGCCGCGACCACGTCGTTGACCGTGAACGGGCCGTGGGTCCGGGCATAGCGACCGATGACATCGCCCAGAGGATCCTCCACCGGATCGAGGAACACGTGGGCTACCCCCTGCGGAGGTTGGACTCCCAAGGCGTCTCGGAGACGCGACACGTCCTCGACCGCCGCCCAACGGGTGTCACCGGCGACTACGACCTGCACGACACGCCGCTGTGCCTCCAGGTCACTCAGAACCGTTGGCACCGTGAGCCCCTCGGTCCTCACCTCGATGTCGTCGAGTGTCAGGGGCCCCAGGTCTCTGAGCAGGTCGTGAACGCCGTCGGGACGAGTCACCCGACGTCGGTCGGTCAGGTACTGCAGCTCGAGCTCCACCGCGGCCACCACCTCCGGATCGATCAGGTCGCGCAGTTCCCCCTCGCCGAGTAGCTCGCGGAGAAGGTCGCGGTCGAGGGTCAGGGCCGCCGCCCTCCTCTCGGCGAGTGGCGCATCGGTCTCGTATAGGTAGGCAGCGACGAAAGAGAACAGCAAGGACGAGGCGAAAGGGCTGGGGGAGTCGGTCTCGACCGAAGCGATCCTGATCGTTCGAGACCGGATGTCGGTGAGGACCCCGACCAGACCAGGAAGGTCGAAGTCGTCTTGGAGGATCTCCCGATAGACCTCCAGCATGATGGGGAACGACCCGAACTGCTTGGTCACGCCGAGCAGGTCCGCCGAACGTCGCCGCTGGAGCCAAAGTGGAGTTCGCTCGCCGGGCCGACGACGTGGCAACAGCAAGGAGCGCCCGGCGGCCTCCCTGAAACGAGCGGCGAAGAGGGCGGTGTCTCCAATGTGGTCCAGGAGCAAGGATTCCACTTCTTCGGGGTCGAGAACGAGGTCCTCGGCTTCGGGCGGTGAATCCGAGTCGGGGAATCGAAACGCGATCCCATCGTCGGACCAGATCGCATCCACGTCGCTGCCGTAGCGCTCTCGGAATCGATGACGGAGGGCCATTGCCCACGGAGCATGAATCCGGGCGCCGAGCGGCGACAACAAGACCACCCTCCAGTCGCCGATCTCATCTCGAAAGCGCTCGACGACGACGGTCTTGTCCGAAGGCAGTACTCCCGTCGCCGCCAGCTCCTCACTGAGATAGGCAACGAGATTCCGCGCCGCCAGAGAGTCAAGCCGGAACTGGCTGCGAAGACGATTCTCGGCCTCGTCGGGGTCGAGGGCCCCGATCTCACGGGTGAATTGCCCTACCGCCTTTCCGGTCTCCACCGAGCGGCCCAGGACATCGCCATGCCAGAACGGCATCTTGGCCGCCCCTTCGGCGGGTGCTGGGATCACCTCCACCCGGTCGTGTGTGATCTGGCTGATGCGCCAGGCAGTGCTTCCGAGGAGGAACACATCACCCTCACGGGACTCGTAGACCATCTCCTCGTCGAGCTCGCCAACGCGGCTGCCATCCGGCAGCGTTACCCGATAGAGGCCCCGATCGGGGATGGTCCCTGCATTGGTCACCGCGAGCTGAAGCGCACCTGGTCGCGGCGTTATCTCACCTGTCACCCGGTCCCAGTTGATCCTCGGACGGAGCTCGGCGAAGAGATCGGACGGGTATCTGCCGGCCAGCATGTCGAGGGTTTCGTCGAAGACCGGGCGGCTGAGGTCGGCATATGGAGCAGCTCTGCGGGTGAGCTCGAAGAGTTGGTCTGCCGTGGTAGCACCGGCCACGACCCGAGCAACGAGTTGTTGGGAGAGCACATCGAGAGGGTTGAGCGGGATCCGTGTTGTCTCCACCCGGCGCTCGAGCATCTCTGCGGCGATCACGGTGGAGACCAACAGGTCGCCGCGGTACTTGGGAAAGATCCTGGCTTTGGAGACGCCCCCGACCTGGTGACCGGATCGGCCGACTCGTTGCAGACCGGACGCCACCGAGGTGGGCGACTCGACCTGGAGCACGAGATCCACCGCTCCCATATCGATGCCGAGCTCGAGCGAGGAGGTCGCCACCACTGCCTTCAGCTCTCCACGCTTGAGTGCCTCCTCGATTTCGAGACGTTGCTCCCTCGCCACTGATCCGTGGTGCGCCCTGGCGATCTCGGCCCCGGCGAGGTTGTTGATCTCGGAGCAGATCCTCTCGGCGAGTCTTCGTGAGTTGGCGAAGACGATGGTGCTCCGGTGGGAGAGAATCTGCTCTAAGAGGCGTGGGTAGACGGCGGGCCATATCGACCGGGTGGTGGTCCGTTCGGGATCGAGGGGGTCGACCTCACCGGGCTCATTCATGTCCTCGACGGGCACGATGATCTCGATGTCCATATCGCGATCATGGGGAATGTCGATGATCGTGACCGGTCGCGGTGACCAGTGGTCGTCCTCCATTTCACCGCCGCCGAGAAAGCGCCCGATCGTCTCGAGAGGCCGCTGGGTGGCGGAGAGACCGATACGTTGCGGGGCTGCATCGGTGATCTCCTCGAGTCGCTCCAGGGAGAGGGCGAGATGCGCTCCACGTTTGGTGGACGCGACAGCATGGACCTCGTCGATAATCACCCATCGGACGCTGTGCAGGATCTCACGGGCCGCCGAGGTGAGCATCAGGTAGAGGGACTCCGGGGTGGTGATCAGGATGTCGGGAGGATTCCTGTGCATCCGTCTCCGGTCTTCCTGCGGCGTGTCACCGGTGCGCAGAAAGGTCTCGATCATCGGCATTGTCGGTCCGCCGATACGGCTGGAGGCGTGGCGGATTCCGGCGAGCGGGGCGCGCAAGTTGCGGTCTACATCGTGGGCCAGGGCTTTCAGAGGTGAGACGTAGAGCACACGGCACCGGTCGGCCTTGTCCGGCAGAGGCTCGGTCAGCAGCCGGTCCAGGGTCCAGAGGAAGGCGGCCAGCGTTTTGCCGGAGCCTGTCGGTGCGTGAATTAGCGTGTGATGGCCGTCGGCGATGGCGGGCCAGCCCATCGCCTGGGCCGCGGTCGGCTCATGGAACGAAGCCTCGAACCAGGTGCGGGTTGCCGGGGTGAATGAGCCGAGCGGGTCCACGTCAAGAAGGTATCAGGGGAGAGAGACATATCTTCCCGGTATTCCCACCTAAATGGAATGACAGGCCCGCCCTGCAAGTGATGACTACGGAGAAGTTGGGTTGGCCGGTGTTAGGCCGAAAGCTCGAGCGGCAGATGGTTGATCGCAGCCAGTTCGAGGAACATTGCCACTACCTGGGGGTCGAACTGGGTGCCGGAGTGCTTGCGGATCTCGGTCACGGCGAATTCAACCGGGAGCGCGGGTTGATAGGAGCGAGTCGAGGTCATCGCATCGAAAGCATCGGCCACCAGGATGATCCGGCTCAGAATCGGGATCTCCTCGCCGGTGAGCCCGAAGGGGTAGCCGCGGCCATCGAAACGCTCGTGGTGATAGAGAATCGCTTCGGCAACCTTGGGATCGAGACGGTTGCGGGTCATGGCGAAACCGAGCTCCGGGTGACGATTCATCAGCTCCCGCTCGTTGTCGTCGAGGGGGCCCGGCTTGGCAAGGATGCCGGGATCCAGATGGATCTTGCCCACATCATGGAGCATGCCCGCCATGGCGAGCCGGTCGAGGTCGATGTCGCCCAGGCCGAGGCCGGTGCCCAGGTTCACCGACAGATCCGAGACCCGGTGCACGTGACCATGAAGGTCTTCGATCACGTCCTCCATGACCTCGATCAGGATGTCTCTTGGTAATTCCCTCATTGCAGTGCTAACCACCAGGGCAGTCTCGTCGTCCGTCGCTCGACTATGTATGGGCCGAATGGACTATATCCCTGGGGTCAGCCGGACTAGTCATCGGGGATCGGCACGGGTCGAGTTGGAGTCGGACGATTTCGGTGGTTAGCTCCGATGCTTCACAACTGGTGATCCAACCCATGATTGAGCACGAATACGGCTTCAACACCCGCCAGATCCATGCCGGCCAAGGCCCCGACCCCGAAACCGGGGCCAGAGCGATGCCGATTTATGCCACCACTTCGTTCGTCTTCGAAGATGCCCAGCAGGCGGCCGATCTCTTCGCGCTCCAGACTTACGGAAACATCTACACCAGGATCGGCAATCCGACAACGGCAGCCTTCGAAGAGCGGATGGCCTCACTCGAAGGCGGGCTGGGTGCCGTCGCCACCTCATCGGGGCAGGCCGCCCAGCTCATCGCGCTATTCACGTTGTGTAATGCCGGAGACGAGATCGTCGCTTCCAGGTCTCTCTACGGGGGGACCTACACCCAGTTCGACGTGACTTTGCGTCGGATGGGCATCAATGTCACCTTCGTGGACATCTCGGACACGGCCTCGATCAAAGAAGCGATCACCGACCGAACCAAGGCGGTCTACGGGGAGACGGTGGGCAACCCGGCGGCCGACATCCTCGATATCGAGGCAGTCTCCGCGGTCGCCCACGATCACGGGGTCCCCCTGATCGTCGACAACACCTTTGCCACTCCCTATCTGTGCCGCCCGATCGAGCACGGTGCCGACATCGTGGTCCACTCAGCGACCAAGTTCATCGGGGGTCACGGGGCAGCGATTGCGGGAGTGATCGTCGAATCCGGTCTGTTTCCCTTCGACAACGGCCGCTTCCCTGGCATCACCGAGCCCTCGCCCGCCTATCACGACCTCAGGTTCTGGGAGAACTTCCGCGAGTACGCCTATCTGACCAAGGCGCGGGTCGAGACGCTCCGCGACACCGGGTCTTCAATCTCTCCCTTCAACTCGTTCATCCTCCTGCTGGGGCTGGAGACACTCTCCCTGCGCATGGCGCGACATACCCAGAACGCACGCCAGGTGGCCGAGTTCCTCAACGAGCATCCCGGTGTGGACTGGGTTCGTTATCCGATCTTTGACGACAACCAGTGGACGGCGCTCGCCCAGAGATACCTTCCCGAAGGCCCCGGGGCGGTCTTCACGTTCGGGGTCAAGGGTGGCTTCGACTCGGCAGCCAAGTTCATCGCCGGAGTCGAGCTCGCTTCGCACCTGGCCAATGTCGGAGACGCAAAGACGCTGGTCATCCATCCGGCGAGCACCACACATCAGCAAGTGCCCGTCGAGGAGCGGCGTGCGGCAGGGGTCACCGACGACATGATCCGGATCTCGGTGGGACTCGAGGACATCGAGGACATCCTTTGGGATCTCGGCCAGGCGTTGGAAGGAGCGGGAGCATGACGACGGTGCTCCAGGAGGCCACTGCCCTGGAACGGCTCCAGATCATCCAATCGGCGCGGACCGTGGCCCTGGTCGGGGTCTCGGCCAATCCTCTTCGCTCGTCGAACTTCGTCGCCACCTATCTTGTTCGCACCAACCTCGAGATGTACCCGGTCAATCCGATGTACGAGGAGGTACTCGGTCTCCCCAGCTACCCGAGCCTGGCCGATCTCCCGGTCGTGCCCGACATAGTCGACGTGTTCCGGCGCAGGGAGGAGTTGCCCGGTGTGGTCGAGGAGGCGATCGCCATCGGGGCCAAGGTTGTGTGGTTCCAACTGGGTCTGCGGCACGACGAGGCGGCCGCCACCGCGGCCGCGGCCGGGTTGAGAGTGGTGCAGGATCGGTGCCTGAAGATCGAGCATGCCCGTTTCTCTGGAAAGCTCCATCTCGGGGGCTTCAACACGGGTGTGGTCTCTTCGCGGAGAGCCCGGCCGATCTGAGTCGGCTCACAAGAGATCGGGCACCTGCCCCGGTCGCAGCGGATCAAACGAAGGCTTTGGCCACCTGTAGCGCCTTCTCGGCGTGCTCGCCGGAGGCGTTCAGCCTGGTCTTTTGGGGGTTGAGCCGTCGCACCGCCACCCTTGCCCAATCGGAGGCTGACCCCTTGATCACCTGGTCGGTCTCGGGCGGTCCGTAGACCCATTTGGCGTATCCCGGGCCGATGACCTCGATGCGGATCGGCTCGTAGTCCTCGCCCGCCTCCTTGAAGGCGTGGGGGAGCGTCTTCCAGCCCAGCCAACAGACGTGGCGGATACGCGTGGTGTCCTCGACCTCGAGACCGAGGGTGGCGTAGATGTCGAGACCGTGGGCCCAGGTCTCCATGAGCCGATACGTCGCGAAGGTGCGTGCACTCATATCACCGTCGATCCACTCGATTCGCGAGCCGGCGTCCATGTGGGAAAGCGGCTCCACCACTTTGGCTCTGCCCCCGCGCCACCATTCGATCACGTCCTGGGGCCGCATCGCCCGCCCCTTCTTGATCGCTTCGTTCCGGAGCGGGTTGAGGTTGGGAGCCGTCTGCCACCGTTTGAGTTTGTCACCGCCGGCGATGGTGTCGGCGGCCAATTCCTCGAAGTCTGCGAGATGGGCGATCGTGTCCCGGACAGTCCACGGTTTGGAAGGCGTCACCATGTCCCAGATCTTGATCGGGATCCTCTGAAGGGATTGATCGAGGAACTGCTGCTCGGCTACGAGGTCGGAGAGGATGTCGCGCACAACTCAATGTTAGTCCGGGGTTAGCCCCTAAACCCAGGCGAAAAGGTCGCTACCAGGGTCTTTCGGCGTGTTCCTCGGTCATCGGCTCTGGTAGGTCGAAGTCTCCCGGGGAAGCCACAGTGTCATTGAGACGGTCGATCAGCATGCGGAGGCGGCCGAAGTGTCGCCGGTCGAAGACAAAGGAAACACGGTCGAGATCGAGGGCATCGAGGTCGTCGGTTTCCGCCGGGATGGGCTCTGCCCGCTCCAGGCGCCCCTCGACGATGATGTCGGAGAACTCCTGGTTCAAGCTCTCCAGCACCTCGTCGTCGGGTCCGTGCCGGAGCCGGAGAATCAGCTTTCCCCCGGCGTAACGCTGGGAGTGGTAGTTGGCGTAGAAGTGCCAAATGTGCTCGGCGGCGGCCCGGGCATCGACGGTGTGGAGGAAGATCGACAAATCGGAGTCGGTGATCAAGCCTTTAGCCAGCTGGCGGTCCTTGATGAATTCGATCATCGGCCCCCAATAGTTGGTGCCTTCGGCCTCGAGGAGGACGATTGGGTGAAGATCGCTCTTGCCGGTCTGGACGAGGGTCAACAGCTCGAAGGCCTCATCCAGTGTGCCCCAACCGCCGGGCAACAGCACGAAGGCGTGGGCCTCCTTGACAAAACCCAGTTTCCTGGTGAAGAAATACTTGAAGTTGACAACTCTCTCGGGCGCGATGAAACCATTGGCATCCGACTCGAAGGGGAGTCGGATGTTGACGCCGTAGGAGCGCTCGATGCCTGCTCCTCGGTTGCCGGCCTCCATGATGCCGGGGCCGGCACCGGTGATCACTCCCCAACCGCTGCGGGCCATTGTCGAGGCGAACTCCACGGTGATCTTGTAGTTGGGGTCTTCGGGGCCGAGCCGGGCCGAGCCGTAGATGGTCACTTTGGGCTCGTTGTGGCGGGAGAAGACGAGGTTGGAATAGCGCATCTCTTTGAGCGCGGTGTTGATGAGCTTGAGATCGGCTGGTGACGCCCCGTCACGTCCCAGCTTGAGGGCGGTCACGATCATCTCACCGATGAGGTCCCCGCCAGGATTGGTGCTGGCTGCCGCCACCAACTCCGCCACCATCGCATCCAGTTGGGCATTGCCCATGTCGTATGGCATGGAGGCCACGCTACTAAAGCGCCCGGATAGTCCGTCGACCCTTCCTGGTCGCGGGCACAGGGGATGACACCCGGGAGCGGACAGTCGGCTCAGTAGGGATTGACTGTGGGGCCTTTGCGCACCACCGCGTTCCAGACCGTCTCGTAGTGGTCGCGATCGAATTGATCGACATGGGGAAGCACATACTCCTCCCAGGTATGACGGAGGGGGTCGGTGCGGTCGGCGTATACCAACAGCCCGGTCGGGATCCGATCCAACACGGAACGAAGCGAGAGCGGTGTTTCCACCCTTACGCCAGAGTCCTGGGCCTCGAACGACGCGTTCACCTCGACTGCCAGTCGGGCAATGGCCGTCACGTACTGCTCGTTGAGACTGGGATAGCGCCTGGTGAGCATGGCCACGACCTGGTCGTTGCCCGGGAAGCTCTTTTCCCATATGACCCACCGATCGGCAAACGCCTTGTTCAAGGTTTGGGTGCCCGCATAGTCCCGGAGATCGGTGGGATTCATCGTCCCGAACACGCGCACGTCGTGGCGGAGCCTGACCGTCTCGCCCGTTGGCAGGTCGAGAGCGCTGTAACGGTCGAGTAGCCCGTGGAGCGCGAACAGGGTCTCGGCCCCGGCCGCGTTCAGCTCGGAGAGGTTGAGCAGGGCTGGGCCGCGCAAGGCCCGTGTGATGTCCCCGTCCTCCCAGCGACTTTCGGTGCCGCCCTTTCCATCTCCGTGGAGACGCGTCGACCCGATCAGGGTCACGTCACGTACTTCTCCGGTGAGCGGGATGCGGAAGTAGGGAAGACCCATGGCCGCGGCGAACTGCTCGATGTCGTGGTCCTTCCCGGTTCCCATGTGACCGCGAACGGCGATGTGCAGCGGGACCAGGCCTTCGGCTCCGGAGACTCGGGTCTTCTCGATCTGGGCGAAACGATAGAGCATCCCGAGGTCCACGTAATGCGGGTCTGGCTCGGGGATCTTCCTCAGCCTGAGCTCGGAATCCTCGGCGTCCTTGGTGACCTCGAACTTCTCGAGCGTGATGGGGGGTCCCTCGCCCGACGGGTCCTCGAATGTTGTTTTATCAGGCAACTGCCGACTCCTGGTTTGTCTTTGTTTGCGATGGCTTGAGCCACCAGGTGTCCATGCCCCACAGGGCAAGACTCCTGCGCAGGGCATTGCGGGTGCCGTTGATCATGGCCTGGGCCAGCTCCTCGGGCTGTGAGACCACCTCGTGCCGGCGATAGGCCTCGTCGACGGTGTGGTCACCGATCCCGATCCCGATGACGGTGGTGCCGCTGGCTTCGACCGCGGCAACCGACGTGGCGAGAGATTCGAGTGAGCCGCGGGTCATGCCGTCCGCGAGCACCATGAGCACCCTCACCTGCGCACCTAGCCGGGCCATCCGCTCCGCGGCGTGGATGATGTTGAACTCGTCGACGTTGGCCGCCTTCTCGAACAGCGAGACCGGGGGGGCGGTGGTCGGGTCACGCCGGGCCAGGGTGGCGGCCTTCCTCGGCTCGGCTGCCGTATAGAAGAGTCCGGCAAGAGCGGGCTCGGCGTCTCGCCAACGTCTCTCGAATGGCTTGACCAGATAATGGTTCACCGTGGTGGTCAGGCGGTCGGCGGCGGTGCCCTGGGTACGTCGCAGACCTGCGCTGGCAGCGGCGCGCTTGCGGCGGTATGAGTCCTCGGTGTCGTCGGGATGGGCGGCGTAGCCCCGGTTGAAGAGTGCCACCTCGAAGTCGATCTGAAGCTCGTCACAGAGCCGGGCCATCGTCCATGCCCCGAGCAGGGCCGCGGGCATCGCCCAAGACGTCCCGACTGTTCCGCTCCCTCTCCCCGGGCTCAGCATCGAGGCCGAGGCGTCGACCAGTAGCGACACGGCATACGCCCGTCTGGTCCGGGCGGCCCGTCTCTCGTAGAGCCGCTGGTAGAGCCCGGCCCCGATGAAGAGGGCGGCATGAGGGGAGACATCACCCTGGTCGAAGCCGGAGCGCAGCCCACGACGTTGGTTGGCGGTGAACAGTGGATACAGCTCACCGGAGACCTTGCGCTGCGCCACCCCCCACTTCTTGGCGGCTGATGCCAAGGCAGTGTCGCCTTCATTGGAGAAACGGGAGAAGGAGGCCGGGATGGGACCGATGACCAGCTTGCCACCCTGACCGGTGGGCAGGAACACATCGGGTGACTGGCTGACACGAAGCAGTTGGTCTGTGCCTTCTTCGCCGGCGATGTCAGAGGCGCCTCTGCGGTCGGAATCACCGGAGCGAGCTTCGGCAGACCTGCGGGTGTCCTGATAGGAGTCGGAGTCGGCGACGATCGGCGACGTCATCCGGACCGTGTCGACGCCCTCGGCGGCTTGCTCAGCGTCCGCACGCCCTGCCATCTGCCTTTGTGCGTTGGTGGCGTTGGCCGGAACCTCGGTGATCAGCCCGTGGACACGGGCAATCGCCTCGAGCTCCAGAGCAAGTTGGGCAACTTCCCAGGGATCATCCGACTCGGCGGCCATGTCGCAGTGATGACTCCCGTCGTCGATGGCTGCGGTCGCCCGCGGATCGAGTCTCCTCTCCAACACCTCGCGTTCGACATAGCCGCCGGTGAGCAGGAAGCAGCCCAGGACGAATTGGCTCAGGGACCCGGAGCGGGCGATGGCCTGTCCCAGCGACGAGAGATAGAGGTCCGAGAGGACCGAGCGGGCACCGGGGTACACCGAGAGGCCCTGAACCTCCTGTCTGGCGTCCTCGAGCGAGAAGAACAAGATCTCGGCCACGGGTCGGTTGGTCCTCTCCAAAGCCGTCAGCAGGTCGACCTTGGCCTCGGGCGCGGGCTCGCTCTTGGCCTCGGGCGCCGATTCGCCCTCAACCGGCCAGTCCTCGGGCAGCTCGCGGGTCTCGTCGAGGTTGGTAGTGACCAGATGCATCACCTCGTGCAGCGCGGAGGCCAACGCGACCTCGTCGGGAGTGACGGGAGCGTTGCGGTGGTAGGCCGCCTGGAAGATGCGAGGGTCGCATACCACTTCGTCGTCTGAGGCGGCGGCTTCCGGCCCGAGCCGGACCCGGAGGTTCGGGTTCTTCGACAGACTCCTCGCAAACCGGGTGACCGCCGGGGCCACCCGCTGATAGCGGCTGACGACAGCCTCGATTGCCTGATCTTCGGCGCCGATCAGGTCGGCGAGGAATGTCTGGTCGCGTCCACGCATAGCGGGCCATTGTCTCATATGTGTCAAAGAGCGCTTGACGCCAGCCGGGACACCATCAGACGGCTGGCGTACCGGGGCCACCCTCATACACTCCCTCCGTGCACTATGACCTGACAACCCTCCCCAATGGGCTTCGCGTGATCACCGAGCCCATGCCTTCACTCCGTTCGGTAGCCCTCGGATGCTGGGTCGACACCGGCACTCGCGACGAGGGGCCTAGGGAGGAAGGCGCATCGCACTTCCTCGAGCACTTGCTCTTCAAGGGGTCGGAGAAACTGTCCGCGCGGCAGGTGTCGGAGATCTTCGACGCCATAGGAGCCGAGTCGAACGCCTTCACCTCCAAGGAGAGCACCTGCTACTGGGCCCGTCTCCTCGATCAGGACCTGGCCACCGGTTTCGATGTCCTCTCCGAGATGATCCAGCGGCCGGCGTTTCGACAGAACGAGATCGACGCCGAGCGTCAGGTGGTCATAGAAGAGATCAACATGAATGAGGACGACCCCGATGATGTGGCGTTCGAGAACTTCAGCACCGCCGTCTTCGTCGACCACCCGCTAGAAGCTCCCGTGCTCGGGACGAGAGACTCGATCCGGGCGATGACCCGGGACAACATCCACGGCTATTGGAACCGGCGCTACGGCGCGGGCTCGATGGTCGTGGCGGCGGCGGGTTCCATCGAGCACGACAGAGTGGTCGATATGGTCGCCGAGCGGTTCGGAGACTGGGTTGGAGGCGCGGTCGACCACCAGCACGGCCCTACCGCTCCCTGGCCGGCGGCGAAAGTGACACGCCGGGAGACCGAGCAGGCCCACATCATCATCGGAGGCCAAGGCCTGAACCGGAGCGATGAGCGTCGTTGGTCGTTCGAGGTCCTCAATCACGTGATCGGCTCGGGGATGTCGTCGCGATTGTTCCGCGAGATACGCGAAGAACGCGGTCTCGCCTACGCGGTCTACGGGTTCAAGTTGGCCTACGCAGATGCGGGTGCGTGGGGTGTCTACATCGGGACCACGCCGAGTCAGGTGGAAACGGTGATGACGGTCATTCGAGATGAGCTGGCCAAGGTGGTCGACGAAGGCATCACCGCAGAAGAGCTGGAGCGCGCCAAAGGATCGATGCGCGGTGGTCTTGCCCTCGCCCTCGAAGATCCGAACAGCCGGATGATCCGACTCGGTCGTGATGAGCTCGCGGGGATGCCCCATCTTTCGGTGGACGAGCGTTTGGCCAAGCTGGAGGCTGTGACTCTCGAGGATGTCCGGTCGATAGCCCGGGACCTCTACACCAGTCAGAGGATGATAGGGGCGGTGGGCCCCTTCGACGAGGGTGAGCTCGATCAGTACCTGGCGGTTTAGCGGTCGGTATCGAAGCTGACAGTCATCGGCTTCTCTCCGAAGCCGATCACGCCTGCCGAGCCGTCCTGGGGGCGCTCCATTACGAGTGAGCCCGCCAGGTCGTTGTCGCCGATCGACACAGGCCACCCTTCCACCCGGTAGGCAACGACCGTTCCCGACAGTGAGGTCCAGAGGATGTTCTGGTTGCCTTGAAGAATTTCGATCACCTGATGGGCGTTGCCCACCGGGGAAAGGTCCGAGCCTGGGCCGGGAGCCTGGAAGACCGCGGTGGTCGCCAGGGAGCCCGCGGCAAAGAAGAGCGCGGCCAGGGACAGAGTCAGGTTGCGGGGACGAAGGACACCATGCATTCGAAGCTCACGGTAGGCGTGATCGCCTCGATTCATACGGTCAATTCAACCAGCTGCGAAAGGACTAGTCCTACTAGTGCAAAGGTGACGATGATGGCCAGGGCGGGGCCGAGCGGTCGCATGCCTCGGTTGCCGGAGAACCGGGCGACCCAGAATCCGAGTACCACCCACAGAATGACGTCCAGGGGCCACGCCACGATCACGTGATCGCTGAGGACGCCGATCACCGCCGAGATGGGTCCGCCTGCGTAGAGGAGGCTGAGGCCAAGGGTCTCGCAAAGCCCGGCGCAGACCTCACGATTGATCATCGTCAGCCCGATCGCAAAGAATGCGATGCCGAATCCGAGCAGGAACCCGGTCGACAGCGCCGCGTCGCGACATCCGATCCCATCCTGGTTGCTGGCCACGAGGTTGGCGATGGTAAGACGCCAGGAGTGCCTACCGGCAAGGTATGTTCTGGCAGCAGTCGATACGGAGGCCCATGGAACTGAGAGACATCCTGCTGGTGGTGCATATCGCGGCGGCCGGGACCTGGCTTGGCGCCAATGTGATGCAGGCGATGGTGCCATCGTTGGCAGCACGACAGAGCCCTCAGGCGGCCGCAGGCTGGTATCGGGTCATCGCACAGCTCTCGACACGGTTGTACATGCCGGTTGGCATCGTGGTGCTCATCACCGGGGTGGGGATGGTCCTCATCGGCGACGACTTCAGCTTCGCCGATGCGTTCGTGGGCATCGGGTTCACCGTGATCGTGATAGGAGCACTGCTCGGTAAGTTCGTCTTCGAGCCGGGATCGAAGCGGGCGGCCGAGGCGGTCGAGTCCGGCGACAAGGCGGCGATCAAGGCTGCCGCCGGCCGACTAGCGGCTTTCGGGACCGTGGACACTTTGCTCTTGGTGTTCGCGATCACAGCGATGGTGCTGCGGCTTGGGACCTGAGCCCGCGATGGTCCGGTGAACCGGAGCGCCGTCGCCGTCACTGTCGTCTTCTTGTTTGGGGCGTGCACGGTGGACGCCGAATCGGAGGGTGAGGTGGCCCCGGGGGCAGGGTTTGGCCCGGCTATCGAGAGCCCTCTCCTCCTCTTGGGAAAAGTGATCGACGGTGGCGGAGCGCCCGTTCCCCGCGCCACCGTCAGCATGGGCGATTCGTTCACCACCACCGCGCCCGATGGATGGTTCGACCTGCAGGCTTCGGCCGCGGGGCGGGTGGAGGTTGGCAAGCCTGGTTGGGTGGGCACCGAGATCGACTGGGAAGGCTCGTCGGATTTGGTGCGCCTGGCGATCGAGCCGATCCGAATACGCGGACTCCGGGTTGGAGGGGGGGCGGCAGGGGACGACGCCCTTTTCGCCGAGATCCTGGCTCTCGCACGCGACACCGCGGTCAACGCTCTGGTATTCGACACCAAGCAGGAAGGCGGGCGGGTCCTCTACGACACGTCGGTGGCCGCGGCCCATGAGTGGGGAGCGGTGGTCAATGCCTACAACCCGGCCGAGCGGATCGCACAGGCCAGGGAGCTGGACCTCTACCTGATAACCAGAATCGTTACCTTTGAAGACTTGTTCTGGGCCGAGGCTCGCCCTGAGCTGGCATTTGAGGGGCCCTGGATCAACCCGACCATCACCTCCGCCTGGGATTACCCCCTCGCCCTGGCCGACGAAGCCTGCAAACTCGGCTTCGACGAGATCCAGTTCGACTATGTGCGCTTCCCATCGGAATCGACCGCAAAGACGAGCGGACAACTCGAGATGACCCAGGAGGAGCGGGTGGGGACGGTCGAAGCGTTCCTCGAGGAGGCGCGTCAGCGACTGCATTCCCAGGGCTGCGCGGTCAGCGCCGATGTATTCGGGATCGTTGTCTCCGCCCGGAACGACCAGGGCATCGGTCAACGGCCCGAGGAGCTGACCCGTCACCTCGATGCGTTCAGCCCGATGATCTACCCGAGTCACTACTCCGATGGCTGGCTCGGTTTCGAGGACCCGAACGAGCATCCCTACGACGTGACCTCGGATGCGATCGAGGATGGGCTGGCCCGGATCCAGCCTGGAGTCGTCCTTCGCCCCTGGCTTCAGGCTTTCTGGTGGACCGACGAGCAGATCAGAAGGTCGATTCAGGCGGCTGAGGACCATGAGGTGGGCTGGATCCTGTGGAACGCGGTGAGCAACTTCGACCCCGCCGCCATCCCCACCGATGCCGAGTTGGCCCCGGCTTCGCAGTAGTGGACCTGGCCGCACCGCCGCCGGGCGTTACTTGGGCGGCAAGCTTTCGGCGTAGGACACGCCCCGGTTGATCCATAGTGTGAGATCGGCTTCGGTCGAATATCCCGCGTCCGAGACGAGGACCCAGCCGCGCATGGGTTTGCCGGACATGTCGAATTCACGGACGCCCGCTCTAGTCAGCGCCTCGTCGTATGTTTCCTTGCCGACGCGAACCATCAGCTCGTCACCGCTGACCCCGACAGCCATGTTCCCACCGACCATGAAGGCGATTCCCCCGAACATCTCCTTCTCGGTCAGGTCGGTCCGATTACCGATGCGTGCCCTGATGTCGTCAGCCAGGCCTGCGTTGTAAGCCATAGGTGAATGGTAAGGCGTCGTGACCTCGTTTCTCCCTCCAGCGAACGAAGTGTTCGTTGGGGGGAGTCCGGCGGAGCCGGGAGGGGGGTTCTGTTTCTGCCTCCAGCGAACGGAGTGAGCGTTGGGGGGAGTCCGGCGAAGCCGGGAGGGGGTTCCTGATGTTCGCCGCGGCACGGAACCCCCTCCGGCCCTCCGGGCCACCTCCCCCAACGTCGCTCCGCTCCTTGGGGGAGGAAACAGCGATCTGCATACTGGTGAACCGAAGCTGGCGAAGCCCTTCCGGATCGTGTACCGGTCGATCGCATGCGAATCGCTCGCCACAGACGCGCTTCGCTGACCGTCATCGTCGTGCGCAGCCCACGTGCCCGACCCACGGCGGGGGCCCCGACAACTACTCGCTTTGACCGGTCCTGACGTCCGGTGCGCCCATCCGGGCCGCATCGGCGGTGCGGTCGTCGGGCTGGACTTGGGAGTCCCGCTCGGCCTCGACCCTGGCCCGGTAGTGGGTGATCTCGCGTTCGACGGCGTCGTCGTCCCATCCCAGGGTCGGCGCCACGATCTGGGCTGTTTCGATGGCAGCCTCGATGCCACGGTCCTCGGTCTCGATCGAGATCCGGGTACGACGGGTAAGGATGTCGTCGAGGTGCATCGCCCCTTCGTCACGGACGGCCATATCGATCTCCGCTCGCAGATATGGGGCCTCTTCGACCACCCTGAGGCCCAGAGTCGGGTCGGAGCGCACCCGGTCGGCCAATTGGCCTACCTCCGACCCGTACCGCCGCAGCAGCCGTTCCGGCTCGGGCAACGCGAACTGTGACGGATCTTCCAGGATCTCGGCGAAACCGTTCGCCCCCACCAGCTGAATCTCCTCGGTGCACGAGGCGGGGACGGTTTCGGCGAAGTCCGCCACGGCGGCGTCCACCGCGTCGCGGGCCATGATCCGATAGGTGGTGTATTTTCCTCCGGCCACGCTGATCAACCCGGTGGCCGATTCGAGCACGGCATGCTCCCGACTCAGTTTGCTGGTGTCGTCGGACTCCCCGGTCAGGAGGGGTCGAAGCCCGGCATAAACGCCAACTACGTCCGCGTCGGTCAGCGGGTCGGCCAGGATCGTGTTGACCCACCTCAGCAGGTATTCGATGTCGGTGCGACTTGCGGCAGGATGAGCTCTCCTCAGCTCCCATGGCGTGTCCGTAGTTCCCAGGATCCAATGTCGTCCCCAGGGGATGACGAAGAGCACGCTTTGCTCCGTGCGAAGGATGAGACCGGTCCCGGCTTGGATCCGGTCCCGGGGCACGACGATGTGGATCCCCTTCGACGCCTTGACGTCGAGCCCCCGATCGCCGGCCATCGCCTGGATGTCGTCGCTCCACACCCCGGTCGCATTGATCACCTTGCGTGCCTCGATGCGGAACGACGTTCCGCTCTCCAGGTCGCTGGCGTCGATTCCGGAGACCCGACCGCTGTCCGACGTGATTCCGGTGGCCCTGACTCCGGTGGCCATGCTTGCGCCGTGTGCGGCGGCGGTCCTCGCCACGGCGAGCGTGTGCCGGGCGTCGTCGACGACCGCGTCCCAATAGCGGATAGCCCCGATCAATCCGTCTGGCGACAGGGCCGGGGCCAGATCGAGGGCGGCGCCCTTGCCCAGATGGGAGTGGCGGGGGAGAGGGCTAGCCGCAAAAGAGGCAAGCATGTCGTAAATCAGCACCCCGGCCCCGACGTAGGCGCGCTCCCACACCCGATGTCGCAGCGGGTAGAGGAAGGACACGGCTTCGGCGAGATGGGGGCAGATCCGGTTGAGCATGAGATTTCGCTCGTGAAGCGCCTCGCGCACCAAGGAGAAGTTGCGTTGCTCCAGATAGCGGAGCCCCCCATGGAACAGCTTGCTCGAACGGCTCGAGGTTCCCGAGGCGTAGTCGCGTTGTTCCACCAGCGCTACCGACAGGCCACGGGAGGCGGCGTCCAGGGCAACGCCGCATCCGGTCACTCCTCCCCCGATGACCGCGATGTCGAAGGATTGGGTTTGCATCCGGCTCAGATGGGCCTGGCGTTGCTGTGCGTTGAGACGGGACGAGCTCATGATCGTGGACCGCCATGGTGGCACCACCGCCGCGATCGCTGCGGCGGGCCGGGCTGCAGACCACTTGCCGTAACATCCCGCCGATGCCAGAGCGGATGAAGATAGGAGTCCAACTCCCGGAAGTGGAGAGAGAGGTGCGGTGGCCAGAGATCCGGGATATCGCCCGCACCGTCGAGAGTGTGGGCTTCGACTCGCTTTGGCTTGGTGACCACCTTCTCTTTCGCGATCCGGTTTACGGCGACCGTGGCCCCTGGGAGGCATGGTCGTTGCTGGCGGCCCTGGGTGAGGCAACAGAACGCGTCAGCATCGGCCCGCTGGTGGCGGCCACCTCCTTCCACAATCCGGCAATGATCGCCAAGAAGGCGGCGACGGTGGATGAGATCAGCGGGGGGAGGCTGATCCTGGGTCTCGGCGCCGGGTGGAACCAGGCTGAATACGAGGCCTATGGGTTTCCCTACGACAGCCGTGTGTCGCGATTCGAGGAGGCGTTTCACATCATCCGGACCCTTATCCGGGAAGGGTCCATCGATCATGCCGGTCGGTTCTACGTCCACAGAGAGCTGGAGCTCCTACCCCGGGCCCGGCCGGACATCCCGATGATGATCGGTTCCAACGGCCCCCGGATGCTGCGCATCGCCGCCCCCGATGTCGACATGTGGAACACCTGGTACACCGGGTTCGAGAACCACCCGGATGGGCTGGGGCCGCTCGTTGAAGAGTTGGAGGCAGCATGCCGGGACGTGGGGCGTGATCCTTCGACCATCGGGCGCTCTGCCGCCGTCTACGTCCAGGTCGGTGGTGGGGCGGGCCGGGTCGCGGGTAGCAGCGAGCGGCCAGAGGTCGCGCCGATAAGCGGCTCGCGGGCCGAGATAGCCGAGGCCCTGTCCGGCTTCGTCGGGGCGGGAATGGACCACATTCAGATTGTTCTCGACCCGATCGACGCCAGGGCCGTCCAGGAGCTGGGAGAAGTCCTCGCCCTGATGTGATCCGCGCCCGGGTGCCCCGATAGGATCGCCCGACTGGCAAGGAGGCAACTACCAGATGGCAGACCTGCGCATCACCCGGTTGGGGCACGGCGGCGTCCTGTATCGATCGCCTGGCGACACTTGGATTTGGGTCGATCGATGGAGCGGCGCACCGAACTATGCCGAGGCGTACCGCACACCTGAGAAGGTCGATGTGGTTGCTCCCACGCATTGTCATTTCGATCATGTCGGTGAGGATTGCGTGGATCTGATCGAGTTGGCTGGTGTCGACGACGCCACCACCATCGGATCCCATGAGATGAGTGTCTGGCTCGGGGTGAACGGGGTCGAGTCGATCGGCATGAACAAGGGAGGCGCGGTCGAGGTGGCGGGCGCCCGGTTCACCATGGTCCATGCCGACCATACCGGTGGAGCCACGCTGGGCTCAGGGCCCGATCAGGTCACGCGTGACCTCGGGTGCTGGGGCTGGGTCATCGAGTTCGAGGACGGCACGATCGTCTATCACTCTGGCGATACAAACCTATTTGGCGACATGGCTCTCATCGGGGAGCGATTCGCCCCCGGGATCGCGGTGTTGCCGATCGGTGGCCATTACACGATGGGCCCCCGTGACGCGGGCCGGGCCGCGGACCTGACCGGTGCCTCGACCGTCATCCCGGTTCACTATGGCACGTTCCCGATCCTGGCCGGCACTCCCGACGAGTTGAGCGAGCACACCTCGGCCGAGGTGATCGCCCTCGAGCCAGGACAGACCTGGGGCGAGTGATCAACCATGCCCGGACGCCGCAAACCGCGCCGGTCTCTCCAATGATTTGATGGACAAGACCACAAAAAAGAGCACGATCGGGATCAGGGCCATGGTCGCCGACCCCGAAGTGTTGGCGTAATAGCTGACGATCAGGCCAAGCACCACCGAAACGACTCCGATGAGGGCGGCGGTGACCATCATCGCCGGCACTCTCTTGACCAACAACGCAGCGGTGGCGGGCGGGCCTACGAGGAGCCCGAACACGAGAAGGGTGCCCACTGTCTGGAACGAGCCGACGATGGAGATCGTCATCAGCGAGAGGAGGGCGACGTGGGCGAGGCCGGGCTTGAGCCCGAGCAATCGCGCCTTCTGCTCATTGAAGGAGAGAACGAGGAAGTGGCGATAGAGAAGGGTCGAGGTGACGAGTATCAGCAGGGCCACCACAGCTAGCACCGCCAGGTCGCCGGTGGTCACGCCAAGAACATCGCCAAACAGTATGGAAGTCAGACTGCCGGTATATGCGTCGCTGCTGGAAATGAGTATCACTCCCAGCCCGAGCATGCCGACAAAGAGCAGACCGATCCCGGTGTCCTCGGAGAAACTCGTCTGGCGGTGCACCAGGTTGATCCCGCCGATCATGACGACGGCCGCCAGGATGGCCCCGATGAGAACGCTGAAGTCGAAGATGATCGCCAATGTGATGCCCGGGATCACCCCGTGGACCAGCGCATCGCCGAGGAAGGTCATGCCCCGGATCACGACCCAGGTGCCCACGACGGCAAGGGCGACCGCGGCCAGGATCCCGCTTGCCAGTGCCCGTTGCTGGAAAGCGAGTTGAAACGGCTCGGTAAACCAGTCCATAGGTGGGGGACGGTAGACGTCGTCAGCCGAGGGCGGCCACGATCCTTTGCGCGTTGTCGAAGAGCATCTGCGAGAGGGTCTCCGCTTCGGACCCCGACGGGCCTAGCGACTCGGTGAAGAGCTGGATCACTGCCACCTCCTCGCCCAACTCGGCCGCGACTGCATCGGCCAGGTTGGTCGGACTGCTGGTCTCGCCGAAGATCACCCGCACGTCTTCCTGTCGCATCACATCGACGAGCTCGGCCAGTTCCGCCGAGCTCGGCTCGGCCAGAGTCGACCCACCCGGGATCACCACCCCCACCACCTCGAACCCGTAGCGGTGTGCGAAGTAGCCAAATGCCCCGTGATTGGTCACGATCTTGCGTGATTGCTCCGGCAGGTCTTCGACCATCTCCCTGATAGCCGCATCGGTGGCTTCCATCTCGCCGGCGTATGCCTCGGCCCGTGACAGCCAGTCCCCGTCCGGGTAGTTGGCGGTGAGGGATTCAGCCAAGGCGATGGCGGCGGAACCGACCCGAACCGGGTCCATCCAGAAGTGGGGGTCATCGTGTCTCTGGTCATCGTCGTCGGCCTCTTCGTGCTCAGGCCCGGCGAAGGGGATCGGATCGACCAAAGGAGCCAACTCGACGATGACGGCACCGTCGGCCTTCGCCGACTCGAGTATGTCCATCATGCTCGCCTCGAGACCCAGCCCGTTGGCCACGACGAGGTCGGCTTCGGCAAGGCGGGCCGCCTGCTGGGCCGAGGGGGAGAAATCGTGCGAGTCGGTTCCGAGAGGGATGAGGAACTCCACGACGCCGTCGTCGCCGATCACGTTCGAGGCGATGTCGGCGATGATCGAAGTCGTGGCGACGACCAGAACGCCGTCCTCACTTGTTTGGCCGGCGGTGCCACAGCCCGCGATCATCAGTCCTAGCGTCAGGGTCACTGTTATGGCCCGCGAGATGTGTTTGGCAGTAGGTGATGGCACCCTCATGTCCTTATTGCAGGCCAATGGTTATAATGAGAATCATTATCACTACGATAGGATACGAGCCTGACCATGTCAATCGAGGACAAGGACGTCGAGGAGAGGCTGTCCCAGTCTGGAGTCCGCTATACCGGAGGGCGCAGGCAGGTCGTCGCCGCACTTCAGGGCGCCGACGGGCCGATGTCGGCCGCCGAGTTGCATCAGGGTCTCGCCGGCAAGGTTCCGGTTTCATCGGTGTACCGGACCCTCGCCGTCTTGGAGGAGGCCGGTGTCGTCCAACCCCACCACAGTGCCAAGGGGATCACCCGCTATGAGATTGCCGAGTGGCTGGCCGGTCATCACCATCACCTGGTTTGCATCAGTTGCGGTGCGGTCGAGGACATCGAGCTGCCTCGGAGCCTGGAGAGTCAGCTGGAGCGGTTGGTAGGAGAGGTCTCCGAGATGTCGGCCTTCTCGGCTAGCGGGCACTCGCTGGAGGTCGACGGACTGTGCACCAGGTGCGCATGAGCCAGATAGCCATCGCCGCCCGCGACCTCGTCCTCGCCTACGGGCACAATGTCGCCATCGAGCGCTCGTCGTTCGAGATCCCTCAAGGGGGGATCACCGCGCTCATCGGGCCCAACGGATCGGGCAAGTCGACCCTGCTGGGAGCTATCGCCGGGTTGATCGATCCCGCCTCAGGCGCTATTGAGGTTCGCGAGGTGAACGGGTCGCAGCAGAGGATCTCCTTCGTGCTGCAGAGCACCAAAGTGAACGACACGCTGCCGGTGACGGTCCGAGAAGTCGTGGCGATGAGCCGATACGCAACCGTGGGCGCGTATCGGCGACTGGGTCCCGATGACCTCGAAGCGATCGAGGTCTCAATGGAGCGGATGGGTATCGCCGATCTGAGCGACCGACACCTGAGCCAGCTCTCCGGAGGCCAGCGACAGCGGGTCTTCGTGGCCCAGGGTCTGGCTCAAGAGCACGACGTCCTCCTGCTCGACGAGCCCCTAACCGGTTTGGACCTGACATCGGCCCAGGCCATCGACGACGTCATCCATGACGAGACACAAACCGGCTGCACCATCGTCATGACGACCCACGAGCTGGCAGAAGCACACGTTGCCGATCACGTACTGCTTCTCTCCGGTCGGGTGGTCGCCTCCGGCACACCCGAACACGTCCTAACCATCGACAACCTGACTGCGGCCTACGGCCCCAACCTGCTCCACGTGGAAGGCGAGCAATTGTTCATCGACGATCCCGCGCATCGGCCGGTAGGGGGCAGACACACCCACCGGGATCGGGCCGGCTGACCTCAGCGTCCGCGGCGGGGGCGCTCCTCACGAGGCCGTGCCTCGTTGACTTTCAGGTTCCGACCGTTGTAATCCGCTCCATCGAGCTCCTGGATCGCCTTCGCCCCGGCGTCGTTGTCCATTTCGACGAACCCAAATCCGCGCGAGCGACCGGTCTCACGATCGTTGATGATCGCAGCCGAGTCGACGGTACCGAACTCGCCGAAGAGGCCTTCCAGATCGGCAGCGGTGGTGTTGAAGGGGAGGTTTCCCACGTAGATGTTCATGACGTCCCGTCATCCTTTCTAATGAAGGGCCTCTTGGCGGCCCTTCGCCATGTTGTCCGGTACGACCCTGCGCTCAATCCGGTCGCAATGCAGGACGGGAAGCCAACGAGTCGCCGCCGAAGCAGCGGCGGGAACGCTAGTGGAAATGATCCGGATGCGTCCAGAAAAAGTTGGGGGTCAAATCTCGGCGATGGTCACGGTGTTGATCACGACTTCGCTCTCCGGCCGATCGTTGCGATCGGTGGCGGTGGTCGCGATCGAGTCCACGGCGTCGATTCCTGCGGTCACCTTGCCGAAGATCGTGTACGAGTGGGGGAGCCCGGTGTCGGTGTGGCAGATGAAGAACTGAGAGCCATTGGTGTGCGGTCCCGCGTTGGCCATTGCCACCGTGCCCCGGTTGTAGCTGCCGGCGCCCTCGATCTCGTCTCGGAACTTGTAGCCAGGGCCGCCTGTCCCGGTTCCGGTCGGGTCACCACCCTGGATCATGAAGTTCTCGATGACACGATGGAAGATCACGCCGTCGTAGTAACCGTCTCGGGCCAAGAAGACGAAGTTGTTGACGGTTTGTGGGGAGCGCACCGCGTCCAACTCGATCTCGATCTGACCGTGGTTGGTATCGAGTATGGCGCGGTAGGCCTTGTCGAGGTCGATGGTCAGTTCGGGCGGTGCTGGGTATTGCTTGGCCAATCTGGGGTTCCTCTCCGTGGTGGGGCGGGTGTCGACGTCAGGCCGCGCCGAAGTACACAGGTGTGTTGCCGGGTTTCCATTTGATCGAACAGCCCATCGAAGGCCACTGCTCGTCGGTCACCGGCTCACCGGCGAGCACCGCGTCAACCGCCGCCCGCAGGTCGGTGCCGGTCACCGGGACGCCGCTGTTGGGGCGGGACTCGTCGAGGCGGCCCCGGTATGTGAGTTCCCGGTTGGCGTCGAACAGGAAGAAGTCAGGAGTGCACATCGCGGTGTACGCGGTCGCCACGATCTGGTCCTCGTCGAACAGGTAGGGGAACGTGTAGCCCACCGTCTCAGCCTCGGCCCTCATCGCCTCCGGGCCGTCATCGGGGTACCGGTCGGGGTCGTTGGCCGAGATGGCAACGATGCCCAGGTCGCGATCTCGATAGTCACGGCCGAACCGAGCCAGCTCGGCCCTCACATGTTGCACGTAGGGGCAGTGATTGCAGATGAACATGACCAACATGGCGGTCTTGTCATCGAAGTCGGCGAGCGATACCTGGTCACCGGAAACTACGTCGGGAAGGGTGAATGCGGGCGCCCTGGTGCCGAGGGCGAGCATCGTCGAAGTAACAGCCATAGGCCAAGTCTAAGGCCTTGACAGAGTCTCGATCACCTCTCCGAACGTCTCGATGCTGTCATCGAGGTGCAGATCGGGAAGCACCACGATCGAATGACCTGCCCCGGCGGCGTGATAGGCGGAGAAGTGGGTGATCTGGTCCTCGACCGTGCCGGCGTTGTGTCTGGCCATGAAATCCTCGACCGACGTCGACCGGCCCCGAAGCCCGTCCACCCGAAGCCGAAGGCTATCCCGGTCTGGGGCGGTCATCGCGTTGACCAGATGGCTGACTTCGATCTCAGCCGGATCACGGTCGAGATCGACGCAGTGTCTGCGTAGCACGTCGACTTTGCCTGCGATGACCTCAGGTCGACCGAACAGGTTGCAGCCGTTGGCGTGCCGGGCGACCAGCCTCAGAGTCTTCTTCTCTCCGGACCCACCGACCACGATCGGGATCCGCTCCTGGATCGGTCTCGGGTAGCACACCAACTCGGAGGCCGAGAAGGTTCGACCCTCGAACGAGGGAGCCCCTTTGCCCCACAGGAGCGGCAGCATCTCGAGAGTGTCCTCCAAAGCGGCGTAGCGGTCGGAGGTAGGTGGGAACGGGATCCCGTAGGCCTGGTGCTCTCCCCGGTCCCAGGCGATGCCCAGACCGAGGTTGACCCGCCCCGCGGTCAGGACATCCAGGGTCGCCACCATCTTGCCGAGAAGGACCGGGTGACGGTGGGTGATCCCGGTGACCAGCACTCCGAGACGGATGGAGCGGGTCACAGCCGCCAGATAGGCAAGCGTCGTGTAGGCCTCGGGTATGTCCTCCCATCCCCGACCCACCTGGGGGATCTGCCGAAAATGATCCATCAGCCAAAGGTCGCGAAAACCCGCCTTCTCTGCCCGCTGCGCGATCGACGAGAGCTTGGAGCCGATGTCGGAGCGATTGCCACCCCAATCGAACCGGTTCACCATCAGGCCGAAGCTGTGTCGACCGGGCACCGGTTGGTGGCTCTCGCTCAGGACCGCCTCTGCCCTGGCGATCTGGGGAGCCACCAGGGCCACCTCGGTCTCGAGATGGACGTGGTCGAATCCGTCATCCTCCAGCTCTTTGCGAACCGCTCGGAATCGGCTCAGCTGCTTGGTCAGCACCGTCTTAGGGACACTCCGGGGCCGGGAGGAGTTACGGGATTCGATCTCGGCCGGCGGTGTGTCGAAGACGATGGCGAAGGCCGGCATCTCCTTCTCGTGGGCCAGGCTGATCCATCGCCTACGGCTCTCCCGGTCGTAGCCGAGGGTGTCGATCACCGTCGTCAGCTTCTTGCTCGTCCGCTCGACGACGATCTGTTCCAGGATCGAGAACGCGGCCGGGCTCGCCTGTTGATCGTGCTCACCGGCGCCGATCATCCCCCGGAGGCGGTCTGAGGACACGACTTCGTTCTCCCGAAACGTCTTCGCCGCCCAGGTGGTCTTGCCCGAGCCTGAGGGGCCGACCAGCACGATCAGGCATGGGGCGGGCAGACGAAGTTCCACGTGCGGGTTTCTAGTACGCCGATCGGTAACCTGTGGTCGTGAGCCCATCCCCAGCCGCCCCCTTTGGTCACGTGGCGACCGCCATGATCACCCCGTTTTCCTCATCGGGCCAGGTGGATCACGAGAAGGCTTGGCGGCTGGCCCGCTATCTCTCCGACAACGGCAACGATGCTCTCGTCGTCACCGGCACCACGGGCGAATCCCCGACGCTGAACAGCACCGAGAAGCTCGCCCTGTACAAGACAGTCCTCGACGCCGTCGCCGAGAAGGACACCTACGTCATCGCGGGAACCGGCACGTACAACACCGCCGAGTCGGTGGAGTTGACGGCGAAGGCGGCCGATCTCGGTTGTCACGGGGTTCTGGCTGTCACGCCTTACTACAACAGGCCGAGTCAGGCAGGGTTGGTGGCCCACTTCTCGGCTATCGCGGATGTGGGTCTGCCGGTGATGCTCTACAACATCCCTGGCCGCACCGCCCGGCTGATCGAGTTGGAGACGCTGGCGCGTCTGTCCGAGCACGAGAACATCGTGGCCGTCAAGGACGCAGTCGAGAGCGTCGACTTCACGAGTCGAACCGTGAGCCTGATCCCCGGGTTTCCTGTCTATTCGGGTCAGGACTCGCACACCTGGCCGATGATGGCGGTGGGAGCGATCGGCGTGGTCTCTGTCATCGCCCATCTAGCGGGTCGGGCGGTCGCCGCGATGGTGAAAGCCGCCCTGTCCGGCGACCTCGAAGAGGCACTTAGGATGCATCACATGCTTCTCCCCCTATGTGAGTCTTGTTTCCTCGAGAGCAACCCGGCCCCGGTCAAGGGTGCTTTGGGTCGGTTGTGGGAACCGGTGGGCGATGTCCGCCTACCCCTGGTGAATGCGTCGGAGGAAACCCTGGTTGCGGTCGAGAAGGCGGTCGGCGCGGTTCAAGGGTTTTGAGCGTCTCCGTCACATTTCTCGGCGGTCTTGGTGAGATCGGGCGCAACTGTGCCGCCGTCGAGATCGAAGGAAAGATCGCTCTCATCGACTGTGGCCTCATGTTCCCTGAGGAGGACATGCTCGGTGTGGATCTCGTATTCCCCGACTGGTCGTGGTTGGTCGCGAGGTCGAAGGATGTCGCATGTGTGATCCTGACTCACGGGCATGAGGACCATATGGGTGCCCTGGCTTACTTCCTGAGGGAGATAAACGTCCCGGTTTACGGGACCAGGTTCTCGGTGGAACTGGCACGGGGGCGGATCGACGAGATGGGAGTGGACGGAGACTTGCGACCCGTCGACACCAAGAAGTGGACCGACCACGGGCCGTTTCGTTTCCAGTTGATCCCGACCGCCCATTCCGTGCCCGACGCCACCGCGGTGGCCCTGGACACACCGGAAGGACTGATTCTCCACTCCGGGGACTTCAAGCTCGACCCAACCCCGATCGATGGCCGCGCCACCGATCTCCCCGCCCTCGCCGCGCTCGGTAGGAAGGGCGTCCGGCTGCTGCTCGCCGACTCGACCAATGCCGAGAAGCCGGGGTTCGAGCCGTCTGAGAGCTCGATAGGGCCGGCCATCGCCGACGTGGTACGCAGCGCTCCGGGCCGGGTGATCGCAGCATGCTTCTCGTCTCACATCCATCGTGTGCAGCAGATCGCCAACGCCGGGATCGCCAACGGACGGAAGATCGCCTTCTTTGGGAGGTCGATGCACAAGAACACCACAATCGCAGTCGAACTGGGTGTGCTCGAAGTGCCCTCCAAGTCGGTGGTGGACATCAAGGAATTGAGCAAGCTTCCACCCGATCGGCAACTGTTGATCACGACCGGCAGCCAGGGAGAGCCGTTCGCCGCGCTCTCCCTCATCTCCCAGGGCCGGCACAAATTCGTGGAGTTGGGCGAAGGCGACACGGTTCTCATCTCGGCCAAGCCGATACCCGGCAACGAGACCGCCGTCTCCAAGGTCATCTCCAATCTGACCCGGCGTGGCGCAAACGTGGTCCACGGTCAAAACGCAAACGTCCACGTATCGGGTCATGCGGCTCGGGACGAGCTGCTCACCTATCTCAACGTCGTCCGACC